>Ga0209673_1000094_pt1 | contig 198481 bp, 216 predicted proteins | sample AraplaCol_mMS_r2_2_FD_184274 | JGI IMG/M metagenome (GOLD analysis project Ga0209673, IMG submission 184274) | Arabidopsis root microbial communities from North Carolina, USA - plate scrape MF_Col_mMS_r2 (SPAdes) (version 3) | ecosystem: Host-associated > Plants > Roots > Endosphere | place...
AAAAAAAAAAAAAAAAAAAAAAAAAAAAAAAAACTATATCGTGGGCAGCCCTATGGTAATCCCAAATTTAACAGCTCTCTTGATTCCCAACACGAGAATTTCTCTTTTTAATTCCCACGTTTATGACTACCTAGCAGTAAATTCTAGTAGCTATAACTATTAATAAAATCTATACATTGGATGAGTGGCTCTAGAGGCCTTGACTTGACTCCAATCTTGAATTGAAGTCCGGCATAAGCTTTGACGGGTCCCGAGGCCCCCTTGGTTATACACTAGTGTGGTCACTCTATAAATAGTGAACTATGATTCACAACTATTCTCCCGGAAATCCCTCCCTCCACTTCCATTCCCCGAAACTCGGCATTCTTTTCTTATAGTGTTTCAACATCGTACCGACGCAACAGGCTTGATTATCGATGATGGACTTGACTTCAGAGATAACATTGATCCCTTGGGATCCGCTCTCTGAGTCACATCGCATGCTTCTCTTCAGACAGCGAGTAGATTGCTCTTGGGATATGGAGTTGGTACAAGAAATATGGAGAGATGAACAAATTCGAGGCGATAAATGTATTTATTGGATTGTGAGTTTTACGTCCACGGCTCTAGCGTGTGATGTTCTATAAGCGTGCGAAAACCAAGAAAGGGCTAACAGGGAGTTCTAGGCTCTCTCTTCCAATCACTCGGAGAGAGGAGACCGCGAGAAACTGCTGGATACGGCTACATCCATATACGCAGCAAAGCGCGAACCAACACAAGCAGAGTTTATTCCAATCGGACATATTGGCTTAGACTCGAAGAACAAGAAAGCCGAGAAATTAGATCTCGAAATCCCATCTGAGGGAGTCTTTTGGATTAAAAGTTTCTTTGTTCTACATGATGTCCAGGGAAAAGGAATTGGACGAGCAGCTATGGATGAAATTGAACGAATCGCTGCCCAAGACCCTCTAAACGCTAGGACTTTGATGCTGGATACCGTTGAAAGAGGAGATGCACTGAGAGAGGAATTTGCTAAGGCTACCTATGGAGGTCTTCAGAAGGTAAAATTCATTAATTATAGTTCTCTTTAAGCTTGAATTGGGCGTTGACGATCCTGCAGGTTCCTAATCAGGATTGGTATAGTAGACGGGGGTATAGATCTCTTGGGATTGTGCAGAATTATTACCATATCAAGGATAAGAATGGGAAGGTGTGGGATACGAAAACTATTTTCATGCGGAGGGATCTTTGATTACAGCTACGCCTAAGGAATAGATTGAGTAGTAGCTGTATTTCATAAGGTTATATAAGGTTATGAAGAGAGGCATCTTATAGAAACTTGAATCAATTGAGTGTATCTGACAATGAGATATAAGCAAGTTTAAATTGTAATCCACAAAGTCAACAATAATCCCTCCGACTAGGTATATATGTCCGAACTCCAACGCCCATGTACATCATTGAAACGATGGTCGTGACCAAGACTCAGCCCGGGGAGATAAATTAAGGAATAGTAAAGGATAGACCATTGAAACGGTACAACAAATACATGCAAGATCCCGACCATTCGATCGAAATCATTAAATTCTTTTTTTTTTTTTTTGAAAATTTTTTTAGCTTTTTTTGGGAGGGAAGAAATCGAACTGCTCTGATCCCTTCCATCCCGACATCACGCTAATTCCATTACTGGTGCACTGCAGCAGGGAACGTAGGTCCCATGGGACTCGAATATCCACCTGGGATAGGAACAGCAGCGTATTCAGTCTCACCAGGTGCCGCAGCAACATGCTGTGGAGCGGATTGCGGAGGCGGGGATGGAGTTTGGGAGGGAGCGGAGAATTCCCCTTGAGTTGTTTTAGGTGTGGGCTGTTGGACACGGATGGGTGGGGGTTGTAGTTGAAATGATGGGACTGGTCGGGTTGGAGATCGCGGTGAAGCGTATTGCGTTGTTGTTGGGGAGCGGGGTGCTTGGCCCTTCTCTGCGGCTGAATAGGGATCTACCTGTGCCGCGTAGGTGAAGGGAGATTTTGGCGGGTTGGAGGAGAATCCTGCGAAGCCTGGAGTGTTGGGTGCTGATTGGAGACGGAGTTGAGCGAGGTAGAGATCGTCTCGGGCTTGGTCGCGGCCGTTCATGGTCTTCATTAATCGGCGTTTTGTCCAGATACGGTACAGGACTACGGCGTAGATTATTATTGCGAGAAGTTCGATGACGACCTCGATGATTGCGCAGACGAGACCCCAGTCCTAGAAGATTTTTATAAGTTTTATGAATTTGGGTGGGAGAGCAATGAGAAGGAGACTTACCTGGAGACGACAGAGAAGTGCGTAGTCGATCACGTCGTGATAGATCTCTTCACGAGTGTTTTGGGCACAGGACCATCCCCACATATCCTTATTGTTTCCAGTTGATTTCGAATGCTGGTAGATGGCGGCACCCACAACCCACATGATCAAGCTGAAAAGGAAGAAGAATATGGAAAATACGGTATAGTAAATGGCGGCTTTCTCGGCTCGATGGTGACCACCTTTCCAATAAGCGTAAAACACGAGCAGACAAGCGAACAACGAAACACACGCCATTGCTAAAAGCATATATTGAGCCCAGGGGTTGGTCCCCTCAGCCCATGCAGGAAGACCATTGCGTGTTGGAAGAGCCCTTGTTGCCCTGAAAACAGTAAGGGTCACTGCTAGAAGACATAGGACGATGAGACTGCAGCCGAAGTTGATAAAACGCAGAAAGATCTTGGCGATGCGAACACGAAGTTTGATCCTCTAGTGGAGTGTAAGCAGTTTGTATGGGAATGGGGAGAATGAAAGTTCTTACCAAGTCTCGGGCATTTTCCTTCTCAGTGATTTTCTCCTGCTTTTCAAGCATGTATTCTTCACGGAACGTCGGACTCAGCGGATTCAACGAACGAGCTGTATTCGGGACCTTCATATCAGCCCTCCAAGGTGAGACTGGGGGCATCGAATCGTCCGCATGCTTTGCTGGATCGTTTGCCGACACATAACCAAAGCCAAGGTCTCCAACACCACCATCAGGTTTGTTGTTCTGAGGATCAGCAAATGGGGACTTGTTTGGTTCAATTGGAGAATGGATTGTGGTGGCCTCGGCGAATCGAGCTGTGCGAGGGCTCTTGAGAGAAGCACCGCTACTCTCAGAGGAGCTCCGAGTCTCTTTGGTTGTGTGTTGTGGAGGAGGACCCATTGCGCTGTGATAAGACCCGCGAGTGAGATCTGCTGGTACAACTGGATCGTATGTCTGAGGAGAACCGTTGTGACTATCACCTGAGATTGACATTTTTCAAGCAAGAGCAAGACAATCTAAAATCACCAAGTTTCGACCAAGAGAGCCAGCTCTCAATAAGATTCCCTAAGGAAATTGTGTTCTGCGATCTCAGCTAAGAGAGTGTGTGTGGATACAACAACTGCTGAGCAAGATGAACGTTTTCGCAGGATCACCTTGAATAACCGTGAGCGAGACCTGCTGTCCACGGATTAAACAAACACAAAACCAGGCAAGACGGGCGGTGATGAAAAGAAAGAAAGACGTGAGAACACGCAGGAGCCGGCCATGGCATTCTTGAATATCAATCACAGCGAGAACCAGCTCAAGAGGGGGGCGGGGCCCCCCAGAACTGCAAGGTGAAAGTTGCTCATCACTCGTGCCATGTTGAGAGTAAGCGCCGGGGGAAATAGTGCTGGTGCAACAAAGCTCATGATTGGAGCAGACCCCCTCTCTGAACGAGGATCCTGCATTTTCACACTGTCGGGTTGTGCAGTGAGGGAAATGTGACTGGACGCCAGAGGTGATCGGTCGAGCTTGTCACAGTGGATCATCGAGCCAGTGAAATGCCCCAGATGGCTCTAAACACCTCCTCACAATGCACGCCCATCACCTTCGAACCGGCGCTAATCCGCCGATCGTCTGGCCAATGAAACTTCGTGCAGAACCGCTCGAAAATGGGATGGCATGGAAGGACAGGATCACAGTGCACGAAATGTTCAAGCCCGGTTCTAAAATACCCGCCAACCCGCATCGTTGTGTGCTTTCCAGCCTGTCACACAGAGTCAATAAGCACCGGGATGTTTCGCTTGGCGCCTCACCAGATTTTTTGGTCGAATTTAGTCGAGGTCAATGCGCAAAATCCTTGGGGAGGAGAAGGTATTTTGGAGTGTGAGAAGGTGAAGAGTGACGGTGGTTCAAAATTGAAGATGAAAAGTGGCAGGCGGAGAGCTTGTGATCCGTGATATATCAGATCATGGCACATACTATAATTATGCTAATAGTAAACATCCATGTTTAATACTGCTGGTCAATACAATTAGAGATTGTTGGGTGAATCTACCTAAATTCACACCAACAATGCGACGCTTGGAGATAATGTGATGTACCACAATAAATATACTTACGACTGTCCAGGCGAGCCAATGCCACTGCTGATCTCGACTTCGAGCGTAGTCTGAGGTAAATAAGAGAGATCATTGAAATGAAGGGCTTGGATCAATTAATTGTCGACTTTTGTGAATTCACCTGCATACCGCCGCGCGGTGTACTCATGTACATCGATACTCATGTTCTGGCACCACATAACTGGCAGCTTCGGCTTAGTGAGGCTCAATGCTTTAATGCAGGAACAGCATACTTACAATCTCATAAAAGTTTGGATTTCGTTTATTTATAGATCTAATCTATCATGAACTTGCACAACTTTAAGGTAGTCCATCTATTTCGTGTAGGACAAATTCAGGCTCTGCTGTCATCACTCCATGGATATTCTATTATTCTCTTCGATGATGCTGTGATATAGTTGTGGTGCTGGCCTGATGCAACCACACGTGAAGCGAAGAGTATAGGGCACTATTCGTAATGGTGTCTGACACTGTAGCCATATGTTTATCTCACTATATACAGCATGGACTTATTCCCTTGAGTACCTCAGTCAGATAGACTGTTGAGAAGTATGGAGGTTAAATTGAGATAAACCCATTGACTAGCTCCTAGGGTATTCTGGGGTATTTCCTAGGTACATTTCGGTTGAGCCAGTAGTATCTACCGAGTTGATTCAATATAATCCGGGGTCATCTCCAAATTGTCACTGAGAATTGACTAAGTAGAATAGTTCCAATCAAGAGTTTGAATCAATCTACATAAGTCCTCGATTGGACCAAAGCCACTATCTTTGCAGATCGTAAATCAAGCGATCTCAACCTTTGATTGCATGGTAGTGGATCTTTATCAAAGAGGGTTAAAAACAATATTTATTCTCCGAATCAAACTGTCAGGGGTTGATAAAGTACTGTAGAAGAGTCAAGTCTTAAGTGCAGAATCATTGATACATTTGAATGTTCTCACCAGCCACAACTCTGATGTAACTACGGCCAGGCACCAAGAATCTTGAAACGCCTTAACCATAGTGTTGGTACATAGTCAAAGATGATTGACTCGGTCCTCTTCTCATATTCCACACACACACATCATTTAAATACAATGCTTGGTATTTGATGACTACAAATCAAAAAACAATATCGACCAAACTGTCCATTTGAGTCAACGGGGTAGATGCATTACTAGTGCAAGCTAAGCCACGGTCCGTCTGGAATCTGGTTTGGTTCATCGGTGGATCTAGGGGGTATTATTTCCGCGATAATGTGGATTTATACTGTAAGAGCGAGTATTTATAGAACATTCCAATGTCTACATATAGGAATCTGGGTGTCATTGTATTGATTGACATATTCGATATTAAACTCCTGGGTCGATACTACTAAGCAACACTGTAAATACGTTTAAAACTATATAGAGATTGAACTCGTTTCTCCCATAAGTACTATTATGTCTACTGTCCTATTTCATTTCCCTTGCCAGAGATATTATATTGTCATAAATTGCATGTATCTTCAATTTGTAACGCCACATCTCTCATGGTTCCATCATTGGTCATCCCTTGCCACCTCATTCTTGTATCCCTTGTTCTGCCTATCCAGAAATTGCACTAGTGTAGGTGGGACATTGGGTAACTCTTTGAGAAGAAAAAGACGAGTCAATACTGCGATAATTTCTAATCGAAGTCGTACATTTGGATAAATCGTAGCTCATGGTCCCTGGGCGATGCCGAGCCACTGGACTATGCAAGGCGTGAAGAGCCTCATCGCACTAGTATGCGGATATAGTCCGCTTAGGCCACGCTGGTTACATTGGATTCGCCTGATGCTAGTGGAAGTGTCAGATACCTACATTCTACACACTGTATGTACATATGTATACAGATTGGGAGAAGTCTCATCTGACTGATCAACTACTAGTGGCTCACAGTAAGTGCAGACTCGTCTGTACTGTCTGTATCGGGTTCCTGATACTTTACTATACATCTAGCTTGTTTGAGGGTATGCTTCGCAGATCATCGTCATCGGTGTGCCTTGTAAGCGTATACTGTGTGGTAACCTGGCCAAGGAAGGGCCGAGTGAACCAGATATTGTCGATATTATGTAAAATTGGAAACAAGACTAACTGCGGTCTATAGTAACTACTGTACGTACATAAGTGTTAGATGGTCTACTCACGACCCTGAATGGATACATCAATCTTCTCGATCCACGGTCAAGCCCCGAACCATGGTGGATTCAAGTAGATCTGCCGGCGAGCGGCATGAGGTTGTTCATGGGGTGACATCACCGGCGGTTGTGGCAAGGACAGGTTGTACACCAGTCGTACATGGGTTGTATCATCCGGAGAGTACGGTGCATAAAGGGAGATCCAGAATTCTTACCAATGTGACCCTCAGCCGCATGTTCGTACTCCGTAAATGTACATACATTTGTGTACAGTCAATTGTACTGTACGAAAAAGGAGAACAAGTCAAAAAGGGCAAGCCTCGTGTCGGACCCACCGCCACAAAATGCCTTAGTGGCTACACAGCCTCAATCTTATTCAAGTAGATGTACCCATCTTAACAGTTGGAAATGTATGAAGTTTAAAGTACTCAGTACATTGAGAGATTGTTTTTGTTCGAAAGAGCCTCGACCGACAGTCTTCACTAAACCACATCTGGAGTAGACAAGAGTGATCAGTGTGTACATCGTACAGTATACTCTGACTGTACTCTACTATCTCATTCGTACTGTGTAATTGATGGACTCCCAGAGTCCTGAGTATATGTATTGTATTTACCGTAAAATACATCCAATCCGCCACCGCGCCACTGCCAGCCCCCGGAAATACCGTACGCGTACTGACGGGCCCTGCCTTGTTTCTGCCTACTCTACAAACTCCCCTCTCTGTTGTTTCTTCCAGTTTTGACTTCATAGTTCTTTTTCTTCTGTTCATATTCGGATCTTGAGTGTCAATTTCATTCTCTTTCATCATCTTTCATCATCCAATTTGATCTTCAATCAAACAGAAAAAAGAGAGGAGCCAGATCTACTCTCTTCTTTCCGTCCCTCTCCACCGCCCCAGAAGTCAGCTCCGTCTTCAACTTCGTTCCTGCGCAACCGCACCCGCCACGGTTCCAAAGTTCACTCCATCTTGATGGCCTGGTTCTATGAAACCCGCCAATCTCGTTGATTTAACGCCCGACTGCTATTTTAAAGCAAGGCCTAAGCCCCCCTCTGTCTGGTGGATCCTCGCTCTCGGCCTGACAAAAGGGAAGGGAAAAGCTGAAACCAACCTCGTCAGCTTGCGCCACACTTACCAGGTGAAAGTTGAAGTGAGCGTGTGTGAGTGAACGCCCCACACGCCCTGGACTTCGCCTTCATCCTTCGCTTCTCCTCGACTTCCCCCTCTCTCCGCCTCACCCCCAATCCTCGTTCGTCTATTCCAAAAGCATCTCGGGTGAGTCTTCTTCCTTTTCTCTTCTGTCCATCTGCTTCCCCCCATCCTACTTCCGACTTTGTATATTCTAACATGTCTGCGGAAGTAGCCATCGCTTTGGTTCGTCCACCCATCGAGGCTGGCGCGAAACCTTCTGCCTCCATGGCGGCATTGATGCACTCCAACAACGAGCCTGTCGCCATTTCCAACCCTATCGCTACATCATCTACCGCTCTCTCTAGCCCTGAACCCATTTCTTTTCTCAAAGGTCACACAAAGCCCGACACAAACCTAAGCTCCATCGCCAGTGCTGGTCTACACGTCTCGCGATCTCAACCCCCTCAGATGACGAGTCCAGTACCACTGCCGGCGGATAAGTCGGCTGAACAGGATAGGGAACCCGAAAGAAATAACACACAAGTCGCTCGCGAAGCATTGGGGGCCAGCGAGAGGTCTCCGGCTCCATCTATCCACGAGCCTTCAATCCATGAATCCCCGGAACAGATGCAAGTAGACGCACAACCACATGACACTGCGTCAGACCCCTATGAATCCGCCGACCACAATCCAAATTCCCTCATGCACACATCGACAGTCGCCAGTCCAGGGCCCATTGAAGAGTCGGCCTCACAGGACGGCGATCGACCGCGTCCCCGGGCAGTTTCGGATATTGAACAAGACAGCAATAAAGCATTCTCATATCCCATGCCGTCCGGAGGGCCCGCAATCTTATCCGCAAACAATCAGCCTGTCAGTTCCCGTCGCCAGAGCATTAGCGATCCGCGTCGCGGGCTCAGCTTGCCTGATGCAGGCTACAATAGAGGCAGCCCGCGCTCGCCATCGGCCAAGAAGCACCGCTGTCCTTACTGCGCAACTGAGTTCACAAGGCAGCATAACCTTAAGAGTCATTTGCTCACCCATAGCCAAGAGAAACCGTTCGTCTGCCAAACCTGCCAATCCCGCTTCCGCCGATTACATGATTTGAAACGACACACCAAACTTCACACTGGTGAACGACCCCATATATGTCCGAAATGCGGGCGTCGTTTTGCTCGAGGCGATGCGCTTGCGCGCCACAATAAGGGTCAAGGAGGTTGTGCTGGTCGTCGATCAAGTATGGGTAGCTTCGCGGCGGATGATGAATACGGGGATGGCCATCCCGCAGATGATACAATGGACGGATTGGTCTACGCTGAGCCGGAGCGAATGGATGAAGAGGAAGAGCGTAGACTCAACATGCCTAGCATTCGCAAGTCTGATGTCGATACTCTCTCCCGATCCGATTCTATACACTCGCGCCAACCCAGCACATACCCGCCGATCGCTGCTGGCCGCCCTCTCTATCCACCTCCAGGCTCACATGGAGGATCCGGAACATCGACAGCGGCGACTTCGCAACCAAATAATTTGACGTTCCCACCCGCAGGGCATCCATCTGGGACCTCTATCTTTACTTCAACGAATGCCGGCGATAGCCCTAAACCACTTTCGCCGAACGCCCTGTCACATCATGATAACAATACGCAACCTCACCGTGCACATTCTCCGGGCATGGGTCAATCCTTGCCTCATCCTCAGCCATCATACCCTCGAGCAGGGCAGCCTAATCATGCGCCACCGAGCTTAGGCCTGCCACCACCAACCGGCGCGCCTCATCTTCCCCCGCCAGTTATCAGTTCGCCTGATGCCAGATATGGCTTGCAGGCTCCAGCAAAACATACTTCATCACATGTTCTCTCCGGTTCCCATCCTGGCTTACCAAAGGTGGGTCTCGATGGTCCAGAGACGAACAATGATGCCGGCCAAATTGATAAACTCTGGCAATATGTTCGCTCTATGCATGATGAAATGGTAGGGTTGCGCGAGGAAGTCGCGTCACTGCGCGCCCATATCGCCGCGGCAAATTCGACATCACCATCTCAACCGGCGGAATTGAACCAATCAAATCCAGGTCCAAGATGATGGCTTGAAACGTGATCATCGTGTATGATATAGCTTAACCTTGTTCAACAAAATCCTGACAAGGGAACGCCCCCTTCGCGCTTTTCTCCTTTCTTTCGATACGATGCTACCATCTCGCACACTCTGCGACAAATGGTTGCTTTTTATTTCAATGACTAGCATCCTATTAGTGGCCAGCACTGGTGGCCATCTTCCATTCCCTATCCGTTCACTTTTCCCACTCTAATCTCCTCCTTCTCATTCCCTTTTTCTCTTTCTCTTTTCCTTTCTTCATACTTTCCTCTTCTCTTCTTGCAAGGTGTTTTCTCCAAGGGTCAATTTGGGAGTCTGGCGTACCAAAACTGGATAACTGCGGCCAACATTGATCCGTGCCTCCATTGGGGTTTCTCCACGAATATAGCTGGGGGGAAATGGCCGCAACTTTTCAAGTTTCATCTTATTTTCCTTTTCAACTCCTCTACTTCCTTCCCTCAATCTCTTCCTTTTATACTGTTTCCAACGATGCATGGAATGGCCCTTGGCTTGGAGTTTTCTCTTTCCATCTTTGTTTTCCTTTTTCTTTTCTCACCTCTTCACTTCTCTGTCGCGCTATTCAACCTTAGGTAGTGATAATATACCCCAATGATAAATCGAACACAATATATTCACACAACTCAATCAATCAATTCAACTATACAGTAGGCTTCAATACTCTACTATGGATCTCTAATTTAATCTTTAACCTCCACGCATAAGCCCCATGCACAATCATATGTGGAGATATTCCCCACTCGGTCCAACAGTTGGACCGAGGCTCATTTCCCCGAACATCTTCTACAAGACCTCAAGTTCCACTTTCATTTTCCTCTCTCCCAACGTTGCCTCAATCTGGAGATAAACCACTCAATTCAACACAATCACACTCAGAATATAATTAAAATGTCGACTATTCTCAAAGCATCAGCTGCATCTTTCGTCCTCTTATCCCTCGGCCACACTGTACATTCCCTTCCTCTCCCTAAGATTAAAGGAACATCAATTAATCCGAATCTCATCTAGATCTCCGGCCGGGAGTGGACATCTGATAAAGTCTTTAAGAATATCAAGGGTTCTAGATCTTGGGCTTGTGGTACTGTCGGTTGGTACCAGGTACGTCTACCCCCGGAGTTTCTCCTTTTGCAGTCTCTCAATCTAACCATTGTACTCCGTACAGGGAAGTGCATTCCTCTTCATATCCGGTACCTTTTTCTCTCCCTCCCCTCATCCATGTATATGGATATTAGACTCTTAATCGTACTAACTACTAACTATTTATATCAGGAATCCTACACTACCAATGGTCCCGTGATCCAGCAACCCTGCAGGACCCACTGAACAAAGCCATTGCGGCTATCATTAATGTCTTGCTTTGGATTAGTTCGTCTTGGTATGTTAAGAATGGGGTTATGCCTAGTGCTGTTGCTTGTGGACTTTCGGCTGCGTTGCAGGGTGCTGCTGTTTTGAAGGAAATTCTGTGAGTGGAGGGATGAATTCGAATATCTAGTTGTATCTTTGTATCCACTTTGGGTGATGTAGGGAATTTGGAGGCCTGTTTTGTGAATTTGATGCGCTTAGTCACCGAATTAGTTGTTTTTATGTCATACGTTCTCGAATTTGGAGGTTATTTTGAGTTGTTGATTCGGTTGGAATATCTGCTTGTACCTTAGGAAATGGATCTCTGGATTGTAAATGTTGTGGAATTGCTCTGGTTCTCTACACTAGTCTACCAATTCCAAGGTTGAAAACTATTGAAGAATCATCCAAGAAATACAAGTCATAGTCTGGTATCGAAGTTTCATTTCAGCTAGAGAATATTCACTCTTAGTTTTTAACATAGACACTCAACATATCAGTACCCCTCCCACTCTCATAAGACCTCTCAGGCTTCATATATATCAACCTCTCAAAAAATCCCCCATCAGCCCGCGGAACCGTCTTGGATGGATACACAATTCCATCACCACCCTCAACCAGCAAATTCCAATGCACACCCTGTAAAGGCCAAGGCGGCCCTACTGCCCCAGGATCTTTGAAAAGAGGAAATTCCAAACAAACAAGAAGACCCCCCGTATTTAAAAGATCTGCCATACGCGCCGCCCATTGAGCACGCATCGTCGGATGAATAGCGCAAAGGAACTGTAATAGTCAATTCCTGCGCCATAACGTGGGGAGTCTGGAGTTGGTTTGAATCTGTTCCCAAAGACTTACAGTGTAATCATAAATGATATCGAACTTCTCTCCCACAGAATCACCTTTGAAAAAATCACCTTGTATAAACTTCACCGTACCCTTACCCACTGAACCAGCATCACGCGGATCGGAAGAACCAAAATTATACGGTTGCGGGGCAGAGAGCTCTTTTATCGCATATTCATCCGCGATAGATACGCCCTTCGATGATATTTCAAGACCAACGACATCAAACCCGTGAAGCGCGAGCATGACCACGTCATATCCTTTCCCGCATCCCTGAGAGCGTTAGATTGCATATCCCAGCACTTGAATATCTGGAGATATCTTACTGGTACAAGGACTTTCTTTCGTCGACCTTCGGCTGTAATTGGGTTGAGAATGTCGTCTTTCTCGATGAGGTCTATCAATGCTGGTGAGGGTTTTCCTCTATCCCACATATCGTCATTATTTGTGTCCCAGAGATTTGCCCATGCTTCATTGTGTCCTTCTATTGCGCTGAAGTTGAGATTTAGTTAATTGCTTTACGTTATTGGGTGGAATCAAGGTGAGGGCAAGAGTATACCTTTTTTCGAAGTGTTGAACTAATCGAGTCTTCCCCTGGGGGTTCTGATTTCCCGGAGTATCCGCCATCGTGATGATTCACTTTTTGCTGACAGTGGGGATCAGAGTATTGGAGACTTAGTGTGGAGATAATGGAAATTATTGTCATTTATAGTCGTTTTCATGGAGGTAAGGTGTTTTGTGGGTTCAATTGGAGTTATAAGATAGTTCTATCAAGGATGATTCGAGATGAATTCCCGCGCCTTTAAATTTCCCGTTTCGGCGACTCCACCATCAGTGACTAAGCCTGGCCGGGCGAGACTTTATACTCCAAGAATGACTCAAAGGGATTACATTTGTCTCTCTAGACATGGTGAACCGTTAATTTTGACAAGGCTGGGGCATACTGGAGCGAAGATGTGCCAATGACAGTAATTATGAATTGTGCCTACTAGAACCCAAAGTGACATCTAAGTCGTTCCGAACAGAGTCATTCCCAACAGAGTCATTCCCATAGAATCTGGCGATTCACCAGTTACCAGTGACCTTCACCATACTATGTTGAAGCCCTCCTCTTCGCAGTCCAATCAATAAACAAACCTACATCAGCAACAATCGCCCGAGGAACCCCTCCAAGAGTCCAATTCTTCTGCACCCATTGCGGTATCAACCCGCCAGCATCAGAGGTAGTAGCCATAGTCCATTGAATGAGTGACGGCTGAGCAAGTCTTTCTGAAACTATCTGCGACGAAGACTCTGCAGCACAATTCTTCTTCACGACGCGCTCCACACTAGCATAATTGGCGAAGATTGTCCGTTTCGGAACGGTGGATTTGATCTTTTCGTATATTGCTGTTGGTGTGGTTGATTGGTCTGGGTAAAGGGGAATTTGAACTGTTATAAATCCTTTCGATGGGTATGATGGTTCGTTGCTATGTGCATCGTATGTAGCAGATATAGTGAAGGAGATAAAGGAACGTGGAGATATAAGTGCTGTTGGGTGGAATGTATGGGTGATTAGATTTACTGCGAGGTTTTGTTAATATAAGGCAGATAGATGTAGTAGAGAAACTATCATTGAGGTAGGTATGGGGAGGAGTAGAAAGTTACCTTCAACGTCCACATCTTTAAAATTTACCCCGTTCATATCCAATTCTCCAATTTCTTGCTCTGTCCATTGAAGTAATCGCTCAACACTAGTAACACTAGGTGTATATTCCATTTCATGCTCAGCATGCTCGGATCTCAATCCATCTTCAAATTCAGTCCATGACGCGCTCCCAACTGAATTAGCATCATGGTGTTCACTTTGACGACAGACCCAGAATTCGGGTTTTTGTTTAGAAGCGGTATCAGGCGTCGGTTCATGTCTGCGTAATTTCCGCAGGAGGCGGATTTCTGCATTTGCGGGTGGAGAGCGACGAGTCTTGGAGTCTTTTTCCCACGTTGGAAGGTCTGAATTGAGTAGCTCGAGAGCTTCTCGTAGGGCGGCGTTTGCGACTTGCCTTACTTCTGAACGTGCTGGTTCGGGAGGGAGAGAGGGGTGAGAAGGTAGGATTGTGAATGGATGAGGTTGGAGTTGGATGAGGGGCATTTTTTGCTGGGAATGGGGAATCTGGGGAATGTTGAAGTGGAGAGAAGGTGAGGAAGCTTTTAATTTGGAGGGATAGGAAAGGGATCGGCGGAGCTTGTTCAGGTTTGGAGCTTGCGATGTGACGTGCTTTAAATTTGTGGGGCGATCTGCTATTCGTTGGATGGATTGTATATTCAAATTTGTATGTATGCATTGAGGAAAGGGGTATCATATATATGCTCTAAACTCTGGAATCATGCAGCAGTCATACGCTAGAGGCTTCTTATCCCCGGTCCTACACTGCCTGTCTCAAAGATTTCTGCGAGGCCCGCCCCCAATGCCTCCTCCAGTACCCAACGGAACCGCATGCCATAAAGATCTTTCCACTTCTTTGTTTTACCTGGAAGTATACCTGCAAACTCTCCACGCGCTCTTTTGGCTAGATGGAAGCTCTTCTCCGTTTCTACTGCCCCATCCCAACGATCTTTCAGTAGGCCCATTGGAACCTCACTACAACTGGACCGTTTGAGAAGAGACAGCAGGTGAGCACGACCAGCACCTAGCAGACGAAGATATGTCCCAGTATTCGGCAGCGAAAGGAATAGTGTCGCTGCACGAGATTGGGCATCGGTCTGCACAGATCGGTCGGAACCAGAAGATCTGACCGGCTCACTCCGACTGGCGGACGAGACAGCCACAGTAGGTAATTTGGGAAGAGACGCTAGACTAAGCGACCCTTGTGTGAAAGATGAGGATGATACGAGGAATCCTGCGCGCATCAGTGTCCTATACTCTTCCGGCGTAAATACACTCTGCGAGATCGCAGAATTGGTCCCAATATGCGGAAGTATTTCAAGAAATTTATCTGGGAAATTGTCAGCAGCCCTTTCTCTCACTCTTCATTCTCGCACATTCAGGAGAGATCAAAATACATACCCTTGATTCCATCATCGAGAGCTGAGCTCTCACGTACCAGTTTCACCCAATCGTCCGCAAGGACCAGGCAATCACCCAGTCCTGCTGCATCATTGCCCCGCCCTGGAACGATAAGACGCCGAACTCGACCTTCTTTGACCAACTCAACAATCTCCCTTTCCACTTGTGTCGGTGCATTGATCAACATATGGACATGCGCGACAGAGGCAAGTGGAGGCAGTGAACGTCGCAAGTTGAGCACCTCTGCAATGCGTGTACTATTCATCCCAGCTCGAGCGGGAAGCTCGTCGAACATTTTCGTCCCAATATATTCAATCGCCTGGATGACATTTTCGACAGGAGCAGATTCAGATATATAATGTGAAGCACCTAGATCTGGAAGAGGATCATCGTCAAGAAGTTGGCCCTCTTCGGCTGCCCGCCTTACGCCGCTTGCTGCGGCGGAATTTGGTTTGCGGCGCGCATGGGCGGCAAAGGGTGATGCCTGGGGTTTGCGGGCCGCGGGTTTGCGTTTTTTGACACCGGATACTGGAGCTGATGTGAGACGCAAGGGCATGCCTGGAAGAAGTCGTAGATGAAAATGAGAGAAAGTTGAGTTGCCGCAAAGAGCCTCCTTTGAAGATTACCTCATCGTGTGTCAGGTGACTGATCCTGAATCAGATGTCTCAAGCCGAGCTTAGGAACACTGCATCATATTGTGAAAGGGTAGAGAAAGTAGAATTGTTTCTTAATGAAGTGAATTGAATGTTAATTAATTTTGAAACAAGGGCGTGGAAAGTATGGTCGAAAATATCTGCTCTAGAGAAGAAAACAAAACTGTAGATTCATTATTTCCAAGTGCTGTAGGGTAGTTCCAACGGATGGCAGAGCCAGAAGTATGCGCATACATTCAGTACATCATTAATTGAGGTTTAATCCATAATCAATAATGTTTCAATTGGCTTGGCTCAAGTCCATTTTATTTTTCAGATGATACAATACTAGTCTGCAGATAGTAGTAGTCCCTGACAGCGGTTGTGGCGCCGTCCGTCGATATGTACAATGCATGCTGCTAGATGCAATGTTGACACCGCTGGTTTTTTTATAGACAAAACCTGACTCAGGCGAAAACTGATAGAAGAAATAACATCCATGGAAAAAGATACACCTGATATTTCTATATACGTCACTACTAGTAAACAAATGTTGAAATTTTTTATTGCATGTCAGTATCCTCAAACAGCCCGCCATTGAGACCATTGTCAGCCAAGGAATGTGTCAGACACTGCACACGTCTTCTTTCACCCTGACAGCGTGAACAATCTGTTTGACATGATACTTGCAAATCTTGTTTATGCAATATTCCAATCCAACTGCATGGTACTTCTATTGTCGATCAGGCACTTTGTTCTGGAAGATCCCGCCAATAGCGTCAAATGCCTCTTGCTTTTGTATATGTAATACAGTAATTAAACATCATGCCCCGCATGGAACTGTCGGATATCCGTACAGCCTTGTCTAGTTCAATACACCGGCAGTCCTGGAAAGCTTTGAATCCCGCCCCGCGGCCTGGTTTCACAGAAATATAAAAAAGAACACGACCAGGAGGAATAAAGTCAGTATCTTCCCACCTACGCGTCTGGAATTTTTGTATTTCGTCGATTGTGACTACAAAAAGCATTCCAATAACATTTTGTCTATAATACTACAGTGTATGTTCACCGGCCCACCTGATCTGCCTTCACATGACGTAGCCATGAGAAAACAGTTCTTGATCTGATCTTCTTTTCTTGCTTGCTTCCGTCGATGACAGCTCTATACCCTGCACGACAATTCTCGCTTTCCGCTCTCTAACTGTCTGTTACTTTACTTCTTCAATCGCTCCACGCGAGCTCTCTGTCGCACCGTGTTTCTCATTTGTGTCCCTCGGTCGAGGTTGGTATCCCACCATGACGGTCTTCATCGCGTCTCTGTAAGCCACCATGAAAAAACCCACCTTGACCCCACTCAATGCCGAATTGTAAATTCTAATCAAGATCTTCATACAGCTTTCTCCCATACACGGTCAACTTTCATGTTGAAAACTCTCGCTATCGTGCGGCTCCACCACCGACTTCGACCGATGTTCATCATGCGGGGGCTGACTCGACTCCTCTGCACCCTAATGCGGGCGCCAGTTTATTCGAGAAGAAAGATCCCCAAGCTCAGAAGGGTCTAACTCCTGGTGCGACGACCGACCATGAGCGAATCTTCACAAGCAACCCTGACCGTGGGGCTCAGAACGGGCAGGCCGATGGTTACTTTGCCTTGCCTACCATCCCAGAAAATGCCGAAAGCCAACTGCTCACTGAGAGCGAAGGTCACTCTCCGGCCTGGGGAGCTACCACCTCGTTGAACCAGCCTAAACCTCAAGGAGTTCTGTCACCGTCGCCGTCTATCTTGAAGCACCAAGATCCTATCCTGCCCAACAAAGAATTGCTTTCGCCAAAGATCCCAGAGACAAAGGCGACCAATCAATACGTTGGAAGCATCAAGCCCGAGATGTTCGCGCGGAAGCAATCTTTCTCTCGGGCGAATTGGACCATTGAAACGGCCGAGCAAGGTAACGGTGGGTTGCGGAATGCCGTTCGTTCGGCAAAGGAGTCAGGATACTTGGGTGAGCTGATGTGGGTCGGTACATTGGGAATGCCCACCGACGCATTGGTCAATGCCATGCGCACTGAAATCGCAGACAGGTTACGGGAAGAATACGACTCGATGACGGTTTTCGTTAGCGATGGCGACTTTGATGGTCACTACACCCACTTTTGCAAGACTATTTTGTGGCCCGTCTTCCATTATCAGATTCCAGACAACCCAAAGAGCAAGGCCTATGAAGATCACTCGTGGATCTACTATGTGAAGTTGAACCAGGAATTCGCGGAGAGCATTGCCAAGAACTGGAAACGCGGCGATTCGATCTGGGTCCAAGATTATCACCTGCTCCTTGTCCCTGCTATGTTGCGGAAGATGCTGCCCGACGCTGAAATCGGGTTCTTCTTGCATATCGCTTTCCCATCATCGGAAGTCTTCAAATGCTTGGCCCCACGAAAAGAGTTATTAGAAGGAATTCTCGGTGCCAACTTGATTGGTTTCCAGACGACTGAGTATTGCCGGCACTTCTTGCAGACTTGCAGTCGTATTCTTTCCCTGGAGGCCACAAATGATGGTATCCAGATGGAGGATCGATTTATCAACGTAGGGACCTTCCCCATCGGTATCGATCCGACCTCTTGGGACAAACGTCGCAAGGCAGCCGATGTGGAGAGATGGGTTGATACTATCTCCGATAGATATCAGGGTAAGCGGTTGATCGTCTCGCGCGATAAGATTGACTCTGTTCGGGGGATCCGCCAAAAGCTTCTGAGTTATGAGTTGTTCCTCAACACTTATCCGAAGTGGGCAGACAAGGTTGTTCTTATCCAGGTTGCGACCAGTACTACAGAGCAACCCGAGTTGGAAGCAACTATTTCTGATATTGCCATGCGTATCAATTCTAACCATTCAACCTTGGCCCACCAACCTTTGGTCTTCCTCAAACAAGATTTGGCATTCCCTCAATACCTTGCACTCATCACAGTGGCAGATGCGTTGATGATCACTAGTCTTCGTGAAGGGATGAATTTGACCAGTCATGAATTCGTGTACTGTCAGGATGGCAGCTACGGCAACAAGAAATATGGATCCCTTATCCTCAGTGAATTCACAGGAAGTGCATCGGTATTTGGGAATCACGCACTGTTGGTGAATCCCTGGGATTACCGGCAATGCTCTGAAGCAATTCATACGGCACTCACTCGGGACGAGAAAAAGCGAAAGGAGGTATGGGAGGAATTGCACCGTGCTGTCCTGCAGAACTCAACGGCAAATTGGGTCAAGTCTTTCAATGAAACCTTGACCCGAGTTTGGAATGAACAGTCTTCACGAGAAATAATGGCAGTACCGAGGCTCTCGGTACCTAGATTGATGGAGAGATACCGACAATCGAACCGTCGTCTTATGATTGTCGACTACGAAGGCACACTTGCATCGTGGGGATCACCACGTAGTATTATTTTGACCACACCACAACGTGCCATCACCACACTGACGGAATTAACCGATGACCCGGCCAACATTGTCTATGTGATGAGCTCACGCATGCCTGAGGAGATGGAGCGCCTGTTTCGCCAAGTCAACCATCTAGGACTCATTGCAGAGAACGGATGTTTTGTTCGCAAACCCGATTCCGACGAGTGGTCGAATCTTGCCGACAAGAACCGCATTCAGAAGTGGAAGGAAGCGGTATCGCCTATCTTGGCTTACTTCAAAGTTCGTAGCGAGGGAAGCTGGATCGAAGAGCGACATTGTTCACTCGTGTTCCATCATGGATCAGCTGAGGATCCCCTTAGTGCTGGGCGATTAGCTGCCGAATGCGCTGATCATATCAACGATGCATGCGCCGGTCATGGAGTGCATGCTATTCCAGTTGAGGGTGCCTTGATCGTTGAAACCTCGAGTACAAATAAGGCATCTGCCGCTGCGACGGTCTGGAAATGGTCATTAGAAGCCGCGAAGCAAAGCGAGGACCTTTCAAGACCAGATTTCTTATTAGTGATTGGTGACAATCGCGAGGATGAGCCTGTGTTCAGGTGGGCTAATAAACTGGAGGATGCTAAGGGCGTGGACTACACAATGACAGTCACACTGGGATCACGAAGCACAGAAGCTCGAGCGACATTGACGCAAGGTGTAACAGGTATGTGTCAGAATATAAGAACAATGTAAATGGTCGATCTAACTTCCTATATAGGTGTCCTATCTTGCCTACAACAGCTGGCGGCACCAGCAGAAACGAAGACAGTAGCATAGAGCTAGTCTCAGTGGTGGAGAGACTTGGTTTCTTCATGGTTCAGCATGAAGAATCGATTTCGGGGTACCTAATAACGCAAGTTAAAAGGAATTGGCGTTCTTGGATTGTTCTATTCTAGTGGATACCGCGAGGGCTCTACTAGTACATGGTCATTAGGGTACATACAACTACCATTTCTATTACACCATACATTGTGTGAGAGTACAGCATTATCAATGGCGTCTCCAGGCGCTGTAAAATACCCATGGTACATTCTCAGGTCTTTGAATTTCGAACCTGTACTTTTCTTCTCTTTAATATTACCTGGTGTGTATGACATTTTCTAGTCCACTAGTAGACCGGAATTTCCTTCTAGAATACCAAGTACAATTATATTAGTATTAAAGCTGCATATGATAACTTCAAGATCGTAGATCACTCGGGGGATAAAATAATCGTGCCGAATAGTTAAATTCACTTTATGCTGATAGGTGGAGATAGACTGGTGGATCTATTGGGGAAACTCGAGGGCCGAGGTAGACCGAGGCATGCGGAGTTACTTAAAGAATCAAGCATGCACTACTCAACCAGCTCTCTTACTCCCTCTCCAACTTCTCACCATCAGCACCTCCACAATGTCTACCCTCAACGCCTCCTTCGAAGAGGCCATCCGCGTCACACCCGAAGGAAACAACAAATACAGTGCTACACTGCGCCCGGAATGGTGCATTGGAGCAGGTATTTCACGCCTCATCCCCGCAAACTGCGAAAAAAAACCCCCCCCGGCTAATCATATTCAATAGTTCCTCATGGCGGGTACACAACCTCAGTTCTATACCGATTAGCCCTAGTCCACTTCGCCCACGCCCATCCAAACAAATATTCAACCCCAGCCTCACCAATCTCCCTACAACTCTCCTTCCTCCGCCGTACATTAGCCGGCCCCGCAACAATGGAAGTAGAAGATGTGAAACTCGGCGCTCGCACAAGCACAATCCACATCAAACTCCTCCAACCCTCCGAGAAAAAGAAAGATGAATCCGAAATTAAAGTCGCGGGCTACATAACCGTTAGTCCACCAGATGCCGAAATCGGAATCACCGCATCAACAGGTTGGAAACCTCATCCAACACCACCAATTGGTTCCGGACCTGGCGGGGAAATCAATTTCTCTGCACTAGCATCCAAAGGGTCAGATGGTCGTTGGATAAAACTTGAACCGCCGTTCCCGGAGTTTCGTCGTGCAGCGGCGCAATTGGAGCTTTATGGACCTGGGAAGGGTGATGAACAGCAGAAGGAAACAGGTAGTATGGCTATTGATCAGTGGGCGCGATTTCGACCGAATGGTGATGTAAATGGGCGATGGACGGACGCGGCTATTCCGTATTTAATTGATATGTTTCCTATGGCGTTAGATGGGTTTGATACCGTTTCTGCGAACGCTACGGCTAAGGAACAAGGGAAGGGTGGGGTTTCTGAGGGTGATAAGGCGAAGTTTTGGTATCCGACTGTTACTTTGAATGTTGATATGAAGAAACATTTACCGGTCGAGGGGGTTGAGTGGCTTTATTCGAGGATTGTTACTAAGGTTGTTAGGGATGGGAGGACGGATTTGGATGTTACTGTTTTGGACCAGAATGGGGATGTTATTGCTTTGAGTACGCAGGTTGGATTGGTTGTTAGTGCGAGTCGGAATTTGGGGACGAGAAAGATGCAGAAGTTGTGAATGGCTTTCTTCATAGATGTATATAGTCATAGATCTACTAGTGCATACTGGATTAGTGTCACGCTAAAGTATGTTTTTACTGGAAATAGTACTGGATATATCCTGATGTTTTAAAATGGTGGTTTATATAGACAAGTATTCCAAGGTTGTATTTCGCGATACTCATACTGTATTCATGGGCTTTATGGTATCTTCTTCAATATGTACAAATCGATCACCATCCACACTCATACTTCACGAACCCAGACAAATGTAAATAATAATCTAATATACAAGAATTAGCGCCAGACATCCTAACAAGCTTCACAGATCATACAGCTCAACTCAAAGCTTTTCATCCGGGATAACGATCCAAAAAGCCATAGCCTCAGCCTTAACAATCTTCCTCTTAGCCCACTCAAGATGACCACCGGAACCCTCCTCATCCTCCTGTAAAGCCTGCGCACGAACCCAATACTTCCTACCAACCCGACCAACAACCTTCGTCCGCACAACCAGCAACGCCGGATTAACCACTCGCTTCTTGTACCGAACATCCAATTGAGAAGTGAATATACTTCCACGCGGATTATCCTCGACATTGGACCTCGACCCGATCCCAGTGTCGGACCCAGAATTTACATTTGCATGAGCCGCGACAGCAAGTGACATCGCCTCATCAATTAATGTTGCGATTATCCCACCGTGTGCGGTTCCGGGATGTCCTGATAAACCGGGACTAGCGAGGTCGAAAAGCATGATTATATCTGCTGGCATGGCGGAGGGTGTGGGGTTAACCTTTGCGTCTTCGACTTGTTGTTTTGTTGCGGGGAGCCAGGTTGGGGGTTTTGATGGGGGTGCAGGGATATCCCGACGTTGGAGGGTTAGGACGTGCGGGATTGTTTTGGGGGTTCCTAGGGTATTTGCGAAGTAACCGTCTTCACCGGAGGGTTTCATTGTTCGTGAATCGGTTGGGATTGGTTTGTAGTCTTCTGAGGAGATAAGTGAATTTGCCCATGGATTGGAGCGGAAATGCGTGATTGCGGAGGCTGGGTCGGCCATTTTGTATGTGCTTTTGGGGGTGTTTTCGTATTTTTTGCTTCTTCTTTGCGGTTGGAGGTGCAAATTGAATGTATTGGATGTGTTGCGCTTCGAGTTAAGCTGATTTAGAATGGAGGTGGTTTCATACAATTTGACCGCGGGACTTTCCACCGATAACCGAGGTTCGACCAAATGGGGAAAGTGGTTGTTGATCATATCACGTGAGATCTATATCCTGCAGCATTCACTGGAAAAAGGTATCAACATTCTTTGTTTATATATAGACTAGCTATTTGAGATCGAGATTGAGGTTATTAATCAATCTTGCATAGGGATTAGCTTAATATTGTAGGAGTATATTGAATTGTTCGATGATGACGTCTTGAAGACTCGGATCGGATTCCAGACAGCCTTGGTCGTAAGATTAACTAGATGAATTGGAATGAAATTTAGTTGATGATAGTACTCCCTCTACTAGAGGGTCAATAAAACAAAGTTGAAAATAATATTGTAGTCTTTACTGGGAAAGCTGAACTTTGGGTAGCTTGAATCATTGGCACATAATCCTCGCTTTTTCCTGTTCCATTCCTTTGTCTTTCATCTATATATTTCTTAACACTAGTAGTGCAGAAAAGCTTCTGAATTTGATAGTAGCTTCCAGCCAGAGTACCTGCTCTGACTGAGTACTAGTGATCAACGACATATAGAAGGTTCTCGTACCTAGGTAGTCCTGTTCCTAGTTGTCCTACCTAGGACGAGACTAGAACCAATGAAGACAGACCCTGAAGTGAGAAAAGACTCCAGATCGAACATCTTCACGTCCTCGAGGGTTCTTCCTCGAGGTAGATCTTCACTGAAGTTCTACTTACTTTAAATGCCAGTGGACTTAGATCTCACTTCATCAATACAACCTTAAACCCACCGGGTAAGATTGAAATCCGTATCGGAATGCTTTTTAAGTCCCCAGCAATGGCAGGGAAGACCCTGCCAGGGTCTTGGTTATGCCGATGCTGAATATATACTAGCGTCATTCGGATCACGCTGGATAACTTCAAGCCGAACAAGGAACTAATTCAAGCTAGCGCGAGGAAAGGTGGGGAAGGGTTTCGGTCCAAGCTCTGAATACTATTAAACGGGCAGAATCCGGTGGGTTTTTCCCATGTCCATTCCCATATGTCTCATAGTTTTGGCGTTGGGTTTCACACCGTGCGTGGAGCTTGTTTTACTTGGGTATGCAAATCGGGGATGACAGCTGCAAGGGGGAAGTCAAAACAATGGGAATGGGGATTCGAGGTGGAATGTTTGTTTCTCCGGAAATAAACAAGCGAGAAAGAGGGAGATAGTGTTGGGACTGGCTTATCAGGGTTCTTCTCTGGGGTTACCTTGAAGAAGCAAAGGCCGCCACTAAGTGGAGTAATTGTGACTCGAAGCTGGGATTATTCAGTAGATGCAAAAATACATATTTACCACAGGATAATCATAATAATGGGATATAATTATTATAATGATCATCGTAAATGCATATACAATATAGTAATTCAATATAAATAATATAATTAATAAAATATAGAGTAAATGAATCATGTGGCATGCCCCGGTTACCCTGGCATCCCCTAGTTGACTCCCCTAGTTGCTTAGTTGCTGCTCTAGTTGAATTGTCGTACCTGCACGCCCTTGGCGCTTTCCGGTATTTGTTGCTCTTTGTTTTCCTGTTTTCTCTTCTTCTTCTTCTTCTTTTTTTTTTTTTTTTATTTTTTTTTTTTTTTTTTTTTTTTTTTTTAACCTTTGGTCCTTTCAAATCTTTTATTTTCCTCCTCTGCACCCTTCCATCTTCTTGTGTTCCTCTAACTCACACATCCCATACACATACACATACACATCCCATTCACCATGCGCTCTTCCATTGTTCTCATCTCCGCCTTTGCCACTATGGCTCTGGGTCAGAACTCCACCGGCACTACCTACACTTTCCCCCAAGGCTTCAACATTGGCCAGGTCAAGCCCGATGAATTGAGTGAGTTGACACAAACACTTTTCCCTAAGCGACCCTCACTAACCAATGTCCTTTCTTTTCAGACTCGTGGTGTACCGGCCAGCGCAATGTTTGCCCAGAAATTTGCAGCACTGGCACGAAGCAAAACACCTGCGATCCTGTATGTTTCAAGATGCCTCGGCTCCAACTTGGACCTGATCAGATCAGATCAGATCATTGAATCAATGACTGACCTTTTTGCAGAAAACCCTCCAATTCAGCTGTGTCTGCGGTGATGGCAAGACTCCCGATGTCAGCCAATACGTTCAAACAGTTCCCTTCTATGTCTGCCAGGCCAACTTCGCCCAGTGCATTCAGAACCACCCCGATGATGCGGATGGCCAAAAGGAATGCAAGGAGGCTGCTCAGTGCGGTAGCAAGAATGCCAGCTCGATCAGCACAACCACCACGGCTTCATCTTCCGCTTCGGCAACTACCACTCTCGCTATGACCACCTCTACCGACGAATCAACCAGCGAGACCTCTTCTTCAGTGGCTGCAGCCGCTACCACCAGCAACGCCGCTATCGCCATGGGAGAGAGCTACTCATCCGGTGTGATGGTCGGAGCCATGTTCCTGGCTGCGCGCATGTTCCTGTAAAGAATGAGGCATTTCGCCTAGTTACCCTCAGGTAGAATGTACAATCTGTTGGTTGTCGATCACAGATCTTATCTCGGGAGTCATTCGCGCTCAATTCTTCTATTCTCTCATTTCAGCGCGATTACGACCTCTTGTTTGAACTTGTTTTTATTGCTTTTTTGTTTCTGAATGCTTGATTCCCCGTTCATGTCAGCTTTGGTTGACCTTTCCATTTATCTATGCCCTCGGCGCCTCCTGTCCTTCCTTGTCCCAGCTTAGCGTAGCAATACGGAGTACCTGTGTCGGGGTTCCTTCAATGGATTATAATTTCATCCATTCGATTATTTCAAGTATTCGTGTGTAGAACCACACAGCTTTATGTTGCTGATGTAGGGTGTATAAGAGTGCGGTGTAAGAGTGTAGTGCTATGTTTGAGGGTGTCGCGGGTAACTGATGTTCCTTTCGCCAAGACTTTTTTGGCACACACTGAAATTTCTCAACTTATCGATTAGACTCCACCATCAAAGAACCCTCTTCTCCTCTTTCCTCTCCCCTCTTCTCCTCCAACCACATCCCCATCATGCCCGCTCCGACTACTACCCTCCTCATTGAGGGTTCGTTCTCCGAGCTCGCCGAGGAGTTCGCCAACTACGTCGACTCCATTCGCAAGGAGGGCAGCCTTCAGTCCGAGATCGCCCCGCTCCTCCAGCCGATCCGCCAGCAGGAACAAGCCGAAGGCGAACCCGACCGCAAGCAATATGATGAGGTCCTCAAGAAGATTGTGGCCTCTGCCACCGCTTTGAACGGTGCCCCCGAGAAGGGTGAGTTGGGAAACAAGACAAATCTAGCCAAGTTGTGGCCTAGATCATCCATTGAAGATTGGGCCCGCGCCGTTGGAAAAATCTTGGAAGATGAACAAAAAAAACGAATCGAGGAACAGAAATTGGCTAACATGCGGACAATGTTGAATAGAGATCACTCCATCCTACAACTTGCTTGTCCACCTCGTTCACCAGGCTTCCGACCCTGATATGTTCCTCCCTCGCATCTGCACCTATCTCGCTAAGCCCATCACCACCTCTCCCCAATTTGGCTCTACTCTGGCCATCTCCATCCTCACCACCATCTTCAACACCCTCTCCGCAAATGACTCCAGCCGCTACCACGTTCTCCTGGCCATTGTTGCCGTCATTCGCCAGTCTGGATCCGGCTATGCCTTCGAGGCCCTGAAGCAACAATTGGCCGAGCAATTGCCTACATGGCTATCCGCCTGGGAACTGGACAGTGAGGAGTCTCAGAAACTGCACCTGGCTATTGCCGATGCTGCCACCGCTGCCGGTGATGAGGACCTCTCCCAGTCACACGTTGTGCAGGCCCTGCAGACCATTCCTGCCGCTGAGTCCACCAAGCCCGCCGCTCGCGAACTGGCTGTGCGCGCTCTCGCCTCTGCCCTGCGTCGTCCCGCCGTCTTCGACTTCACCCCTCTGACTGCCTCCGATGCAGTCCAAGCTCTCCGCACCAGCGACACCACTCTCTTCGAGCTGTTGGAGATCTTCACCTCCGACACCCTCGACGCTTACGAGGAATTCGTCGCTGCCAACCCCCTCGCTTCGATCTCCAACGGTGTCCTCGCCGATGCCTCCGATGCTCTGCAGACTAAGATGCGTCTCCTCACCCTGACCTCCCTGGCCTCTTCCACCCCATCGCGTTCGCTCCCTTACGCCGCCATTGCCTCCGCTCTCCGTGTCTCCGCCTCCGACGTGGAAATGTGGGTCATTGATACCATCCGCGCTGGTCTGGTCGAGGGTAAGCTCTCCCAGCTGCGCTCGGAGTTCCTGGTTCACCGCGCTACTTACCGTGTTTTCGGCGAGAAGCAGTGGGCTGAGGTTCAGGGCCGTCTGATGGTCTGGCGTCGCTCTCTTGAGGGTGTCCTTAGCGTTATCCGTTCCGAGCGTGAACGTTTCGTTCGTGAGGGTATCCAAGCTGCTGCTGATCAGGAGGCTGCCGCTGCTGCCGGTAAAAACGGTGACAAGGCTCGCTCAGGTGATCGGCGGCGTAACCCACAACAGACTCAACCCCGTGAGGTAGAGGCTGTTGCCGAGTAAAGCAGAAAAAATAAAATAAAATGATTTTGTTTTTTTTTTCTCTATTTCTCTCAGGGTTGCTAATTTATGTTTTGTTTTATTTTTTTTTTCCGTTGTGGTGATCCATCCTGCATTGGATTAGGTGTTTTATGAAGGCTTTGGAGAAGTGAGTGGAATTCCAAAAAAGTTCTTCTTTTCTTCTGTTTTGTGATTGATAGAAGAGACAATCCCTTATTCTCCATTCCTCATATTTCTTTTTTTTTTCTCTCATATTTTGTTCTTTCCTCCCCCCTTCTTATTTGCCTCGGTCAGTTGAGGGATGGATGGATTGATCTACTGGCCCCTCCCCGTTGATATTGGGGGTCCCCCACGAGTCATGTCATGTCTGTTTTTATTGAGTGTTTTATGTTTTCCCGGTGGGATAACTTATCTTTATTTCCTGGTTTGATTAAGAATAACAATATTTCTAGACTATATTTGTGTAGACAGGATGTGTTGAGTAAATGTGAAGTCATTACTAGACTAGTTAAGGTGAAGGTAAGATATTATGTCTGGATGGATCAGTGTCTTAATCCTGCACTGTACCGTTACAGACCAGTGCGTGACGCACTGGTCTACTAGACCTGGTCAAGCTTTGTTCGTTGCCTGTTTGTAGAATCTGAATGAGTGAAGCAGTCCCTAGGTATACTGATGCAGTAGGTATCACGAGCTTCTATTGATCTACATCTGCAAGTAACTACACTACTGCAAAGACCTACACACATGCATCTCAGTGAACCCCTGAAAACATTAATTACAATCTCTATTGATCTAGACTCGCAAAACCGCTATTTATATTCAAAGGTCCCTTCTCAAGCAAATAACACCACCCACTAACGCAAATCAATTCTATCGAATTGATTTACCGAGGGTGCACACCTCGAGCCTCAATACCAGCCTTAACGATCTCATAAACCTCCTCAACAGACCCAGTAGCCTTAACAGTAACAACCTTATCCTGAGCCCGGAAAGCCTCAACAACAGGCATAGAAGTCTCAACGAAAGTCCGGAACCGCTTTCGAATAGAAGCAGCATTATCATCGTCCCGACCAGAAGTCTCACCCCGCTTCAAAAGTCGACTCTCCATAACATCCTCAGGACAATCCAAGAACAGAACCAACTCAGACGGACAAACGGTTTTCTCGAAGAATACCGCCTGATCGAGTTTACGAGGGAATCCATCGATCAGGAATCGGGCTTTGGTACCGGGGGGTGGGGGGTTGGTTGAGAGGGATTCGGCCATTGCGTTGGAAAGTAGAGCGACGGTAACTTCCATGGGGACGATCTTGCCTTCAGTGATGAATTCTTTGATCATGGCGCCGTATTGACTTCCTTCGCGAATTTGTTCGGCGCGGAGGAGGTCGCCGGCGGAAAGGTGGACGAAGGAGTAGTTCTTGACTAGATTTGCGGATTGTGTGCCTTTTCCGCTGCCGGGGCCACCGAGGAAGAAGACGACTGTGACATCGTTTGTAGAGAAACGGGGGGTTTCAGTGAATGCCATTGTTGATATTTGCGATTGCAATTGGACTCGGACTTGGATTTGGAGTGTCTAGGTATGGGATGTAGAGAGGAGAGGGAGGTTGTGTGGAAGGAAAGGAAAGTAAAAGGAGGAAGTTGAGAGTTTCGGGTGGAGGGGCTGTTTTGGCGCGGGATGGGGAAGATGCAGCAGGCTTTAGTCTTAGTTTAGTTGGATGGGCGCGATTGGTTGACTCCCGTGCGGGACTTCACAAGTAAAGCGTAGGAACCGGAGCCCAGGGCGAAAATAATGACTAGAGGGATAATTGGGAAATTGGAACGACTTTGGTTTGGAGCGGAGGATGAGGTTGGGCGTGAGGACTTTGGAGTGCCGCTTGAATTGAGGCGGTGGGGAACTGACGATCGGATGAGATTTGCGTTGATGTTGTTGCGGGTGAATTGAGGTCGGGCGAGGTGGGTGAATTGGGTGAGGGGGATTGAACGGGTAGAAGAGAGGAAAGACATTAGGATGTAAGGTTGGATTGGATTGAATTGAATTGAATTGGACTGAATTGAGGTAGGATGAGGTTGGAGGGAGGACGTTCTTGGAAGAGAAGAATGGAAAGATGGAAAGGAGAGGCCGGAAAGGGTTAGTTGCGGATCGGATTGGGAAGGGCTGTTATACACGACTATAAATCAGGAATAACTAACAATCAAGTTATTTTTATTATGAAAAGTGGGAGTATTTTTATAATACTAGATAAATGTAAGCTATGAGTTTAAGTTATTTATCAATAATCAATCAGGTGGAGTTTTTGGAGGCTTGGGGAAGACGGACTACTGTACTCTACCCAGAGTAGGAGAGAAGTTTTGTAAAGAAGCAATACTGATATTTAGTAAGTACTAAGTAGTGGGATATTACTACACTGGATTATATGAAAATGCACTAAAATTAGAATCAGAATCGAAGTAGTATCACTATTCCAGAGTACACAGGTAGTACACTTAACTAAAGGATCATTCATGGTTACTGAGGAATATCTATAAAACCAGTTTCTATTCATAGGTATTCATGTAGATGCAAAGTAAATGATGACATTACAAAAAATAAAGAATGTAACAAGAAGGAAAATATGTAAAAAGGAAAATATACCAATAATGCTTGCCATATTCCTTACAAGCTCATCTCATCCCCCTTAAGCCTGCGACTTATTCAAGATAATCTCTGCCAGCGCAATCAAAGATCCACTAGACAAAAGCTCCAAAACCTGAACATTCGCATTCGCTTCACGAGCAATCCAGTTCCGAATCTCAATCGCAACAAGCGAATCAAGACCCAATGAGGCAACTGTAATCGAAGGATCCATATCCTCAATCGAAATCACAAGGACCTGCGCCAACTTCGCTGCAAGAGCCTCGTAACAAATCTGCAACGCCTCCTCCTTGGACGGAGCATTAGCAAGCTGAGTGTTCAGTGGCACAGCAGGGCCACCTCCAGCACCACCGGCACTACCGTGCTTCGCCTTAGCCTCCTCGTACAGAATACTGAACTTGGCGTCCTGCGCCCAGAAGTGGTCCAGTGTACTGCCGAGCTCGAGACCTGTAATGCAGTGACCGCCACAAGACCGGGTCAAGTCACCGGTGATAGCAGCAGCAAATAAGGCCAGAACCTCGGCCTCGTCCATGCCGTCCGTGCCGATGTTCTTGAGAACTTCTTGTTGACGCTTACTATCGACCTCGGCAAGGTATCCGACGTCACGGACAGCAGTGAGGTCAATGGATGTTCCAGGAAGACCCTGTGAACGACGGTATTCCATGAAAGCATCAAGGAAAACGTTGGCAGCAGCGTAAGCGCCTTGACCTCTGTTACCGATTGTACCAGCCACAGAGGAGAGCGCAACGAAGAAGTCGAGTGGTGAGTCGGAGAGGACGTCGTGTAAGTTCCAGGCTCCTTCGACCTTACTCTCGGCGACGGCTTGGAAATCATCAAGGGTCATTTTCTCGAAGAGAATATCACGTAGTACCATTGCGCCGTGAACGACACCGCGTACTGGGGGGAGATCTTTCATGTCTTCCTTGACCAGCTTTTCGACCGAGGCTCGGCTGCTCACATCGCAAGCCTTGACGCCGATGTGAGTGCCGTCAACGGCTAACTCGTCAATGAGCTCTTGTACCTTGTCGTTTATTGAGGCGCTTCGTGATACGAGGACGATGTTTCTCGCTCCCTTCGAGGACATCCATCTCGCCATGCTTCGACCAAGACCTCCGGTACCACCGATGAGGATGTATGAAGCATTGGCCTTCAGCACATGACCGGTCTTTGAAGTGACGGCCTAGAGAATGGTAAGTTAGTGATCATGTTATCTTGTTCTGGCTGGATATTACTTACCTTGACATGGTCCTCTGGGTGTGGAATAACGATAATTTTACCCATGGCCTTACCAGTCTGCAACGTGCGGAAAGCAGTCTCAAGCTCCGAGATGCGGTAAGACGTAAGAGGCAGGATAGGGTTAACAGTACCCTGACCCAGAAGCTTGGTAACATCATCCAGAAGGCGTCTCATCAGTTTCGGCTTGCGAGCCGCGACCTTTGTAAGATCAACTGAGGCAAACGAGACGTTATATTCGAATGGAAGCATGTCCAGACGAGTATTTTTCGTGATATCAGCTTTGCCAATTTCAACAAAGCGACCAAATGGAGCGAGACACTCCCAAGTCTCCCGGAGAAGATCACCCGCCAGCGAGTTAAGAACGACATCCACGCCCTCTCCATTCGTGGCTCTCTTGATACCACGAGCAAACGAGGTGTCACGACTGTACAAGATGTGATCCTCAGGAATACCATACTGAGTCATGAGGAACTGTTTCTTCTCCACGCTACCGACAGTCACGAAGATTTCAGCACCAATCATCTGAGCTAACATGATAGCAGACTGTCCAACACCACCAGCACCAGCATGGATGAGAACCCGCTCATCTTCTTGCAATCTACCCAGGTCAAAGAGGGCGTAGTAAGCAGTGGCGAAAACAACAGGTACAGTAGCTGCGACCTCGAAGGACATATTATCTGGGATTGGCGCCGCACTGGTAGCAGGGCATCGTGCATACGTCGAGTAAGCACCCAGTGGTAGAGCCATGACGCGCTGACCGACCTTAAGACTCTTAACATTCTTGCCAACGGATGAAACGACACCACTGCACTCAATACCAATGTATGGCTGAGCCAATTGACCCATTGTCACAACGATATCCTTGAAGTTGAGACCAGTGGCCTTGACCTCGATCTCGATGTCGTCGTCAGGAAGCTCGGGCGCATTGTCATCAGTGAAATACAGAGTGTCTAATGCACCGAGGTTACCGATCTGAAGCTTGAATCGGCGACCAGGTTGCTGGAATGGCTGAGATGTGATGGTCATCTCGTGAGTCTCGTTATGAACGAATGCATTGGTGGCAGTGTCGTCCATAGCACGGGGAACCAGGAGCTGAGAACCCTGGGCCTTGAATTCGAAGTCATCGACGGGTTTAGCACCATTGGTAGGCCACAAAGCATCGATTGCTGCTAGGATGGGAGCTGATGGTTTCTCGAGGTTCTTGGTCTCGAGTCCAAGGGTGGCGATCTTGGCTAGGGTCTCGGAACGAATGCTGCGAATTAGACCGACAATCATTTGGGCGTCTGGGTTATCTAGACGGTAGACCCAGAGTAGATGAGAGGCATTGAGCAAAGTCTTTTGAATCTTGTCGAATACATCTGCTGTCAAGTCTCGGAGGGTCTTGGATCCAGTCTGGAGAACGACAACGTGCTTCTCGGTAGCATCGATATCTTCCAATGTGGTAATGGTAGGATGCCATTTGGTTTTCTCCTTGAAGATAGCCTCCTTGAGCTTGTCGACGCTGCCGTCTGATTTGCCGAACTGGGTGATCAACATGTCGGTTTGATGAAGGATTCCGTTGCCATTGATAGTGACGGCATCGGGGGGACTGAGAGGAGTGGGCAGACCGTTTGCAACGCCGTTGGGCACAATGTGACCATTTGGCGTAACAGCGTGGCCGTTAAGCTCGCCGTTGATGACAGGGCTCTCCAAACTAGCCAGTGGCTGCCATTCAAACTTGTAGCAGAGATCACGGCTTTGACCAGAGCCCAATGCACCACCGTCCTTGAGGGGAGTCATGACCAGACCCTCCATATTGATCAGAAGATCGTTCGAGTGGAGGGGAGTCACCCACATATCGAACTTGGTAGGCTCAGGTGAGGGCTGGCTGGGTCCTCCGATACACCAGGCCTTGGTGAAGTCGCCAGGTGTGGAAGGAATATCATTGCTGATGGTCAAGCTCTTGATGAGAGTGGGCATGTAGAGCGTGTCAAGCTCCATGCGACCTTTGCCGAGAATGGGCCAGACAAGGTGCAGAAGAGCATCCAGGAAAGTTGGGTGGATAGTCAATGGAGCTTCGAAGCCCTTGGGCATCATGCTCCTGGTATCTCTGACGTATAAGTCTGCGCAAGAGTGACGAGGGTCAGAGAAGCAGTTCTCCAGTCCTTGGAATGGAGTACCGTAGCCAGCTCCGACATCCGAGAGAACTTGATACATGTTCTGAACGTCGATCTTGTATGTGGCAGACTCCTTGACCTTGTCAATTTGGCTGCGGAAGAACTTCTCCTCAGACTCGGCTACGTTGGAGACGGAAGTCTGCTGCTTCTTGTTGGTGCGAACACGTACAAGACCAGAGCAATGCTCTGTCCAGCCACGCTTCTCAGACCATGAAAAGATTCGGAATTGATCCCAGATATCGGAGTGACCGCGAGTACCTTCGGCATATGGTCGAAGGGAGATGGAGGTCTCAGCGTATGTGTCATCAGTGAGAACAAGAGCTGCTCCAACCGAGACCTCTCGGAATTCAAACTGAGAGTATGAAATCTCTTTCTGCGCAGCACGACGGCGGGCAGCTTCGATTGCCATCGCAAGCTTTTGATTTGTTAGCATGTTTCCAAAATTTCTCACTTTGAAGGAGAATAACTCACATAACCGGCCATAGGGTAGACAATCATTCCCTGCATCTTATGGTCCCGAAGCCAGGGAATATCATCGAGACGAACGATGTTGCGCCATGTAGGCTCTAGATCGTTGGAATACATAGCTTGTGCCCCAAGAACATCGTTTCGAACTCCATCTCTCTTCGCGTGCTTGTCTGCAATACGAGACTCGTGCCAGTAGCGAGTAGAGTGTTGCCACGGGTACCGAGGCAGATCTCTCAAGAAAGATCTGTTCTTTGCACCACTTCGTGGGAAATTGACATCAGTGATGTTGAGAGGTGCTCCACGCACGTAAGCTGCACCAGCGGCGTCCATGACGGTCTCAGCTGGATCAGCGTTGCGAACAACAGTTGGGGCGTAACCGATCTTAGAAGCCGCAGGACCCAGGCTCTTCTGGATATCCAGAATGGGACCCTTCAGAGCAGAGTGAGGGCCAACCTCGATAAGAAGGTTAGGTCGAGACTCTTCGTCATCACACATCTTGGCCAGAGCATCGGAGAACAGAACGGATGAAGTCAGGTTCTGAATCCAGTATGCTGGACCCAAATCGGATGGCTGGGCAATCTCGCCAGTCACGGAAGAGAAGAAAGTGGCTGTGGAGGTGGAAGCTGGCTGAATTGACTCAATGGCAGCAAGGTAGGCCTCAGCAACATTCTTCATGTGGTCTGAGTGGTAGGCCACGTCGATCTTGAGGCGTCGGTTGAAGAGGGACTTCTCTTGAAGAATGGGTTCCAGTTCGTCGATCGCTGAAACATCCCCAGAAACGGTAACACTGGAAGGACTGTTCACACAGGCAATGGTGGCGTAACTCTTCAAGGTCTTCAACATCGGCTTGACAGCCTCAGGTCCAGCACCAATGGCAATCATAGTACCCTTCAAGTCAGGGAATGTTTTCTTCAAGAGCTGGGTCATTTGACCACGGCGGTATGAGAGAGCCATAGCACCCTCGAGATCATAGATACCAGCAGCATATGCCGCGCCAATCTCACCAGAGCTGTGTCCAACGACCGAAGAAGGAAGAATTCCCCAAGATCGAAGCAGATCGGTAAGAGCAACCTGAAGAGCAGTACAAGCTGGCTGACTCAAATGAGGAGAGTTGATCTGGGACTCGGTGGCATCCTTTTGAAGCTCTTCGAGAAGAGAGAACTCCGCACCAAGGTTACGAAGGCACTCATCAGCTCGTTCGACGGCAGACTTGAACACAGGGTAATCAGCCATGAGCGGAATACCCATCTGAGCCCATTGAGCTCCCTGTCCAGTGAAAACTAAGGCAACTGTAGGTGCACCCAGAACACGAACGGGATTGATCTTCAACTGGGCCAAGCGAATACCTAGCTCATCGAGTGTAGTTGCGGAGACAGCTATACGGTAAGAAAGATGCGAAAGTTTGCTTCCAAGAGTATAAGCAAAGTTTCCGAAAAGCGAATTCTCAAAAACCTCCGGTCTTTGTTCGAAGTAAACGCCGAAATCACTGATTCTAGTCTTGAGCGAGTCTTTATCATTCGCGGAAATAAGGAAAAGGCGACGCTTGGGATCTCCGTCCGCCTCGGCATCATCTGCAGCTTGAGTTGGTGCAGGAGGCTTCTGCAGTACGACGTGGGCGTTTGCTCCTCCGAAACCGTAATTCGAGACACTGACATATTTCTTGCCACGAGGCCAAGGTCGAGTCGAATTCACGACTTTCATATTCCATTCATTGAGAGGGATATTAGGGTTTGGTTTCTTGAAGTCGGCATTTGGCAGCAAAAGTCCATTATCCAAGATCATGGCCGCTTTGATAATCGATGCAATACCACTTGCACCTTCAAGATGACCAATGTTAGACTTGACGGATCCAATATAGAGAGGGTTTCTAGCCGTGCGGTTTTGTCCCAATGCTGCATGGACCGCTGCGGCTTCAATTGGATCTCCAGCTTTGGTACCGGTTCCGTGCATTTCTGCAAACCCACACTCATCGGGATTCAGATTGGCCTCTGCATATACGCGACGGATCAGGTCTTCCTGTGCCTTTTCATTTGGCAGTGTGATACCCTTTGTCCTTCCATCTTGGTTGACTCCCGAATTAGCAATTATAGCCCTAATGGGATCTTTATCGCGAATCGCTGCGGAAAGAGGTTTGAGGAGAACCACGCCGGCACCTTCACCTCGTGCGAAGCCGGATTTGGCTCTCTCTTCGAAAGCATATGTACGTCCGTCGTCGTTGAACAATCTAGGGCAAAAAAAGGTAATGTGTCAGTCGATGGCCCTGAATTTTCGTTAAAGAGAGGGAGAGCGCATACTGTGACATGGACATAGAAACAAAATAATCAGGAAGAAGATTCAATCTGCAACCTCCAACAAGCGCCTCTTTCGATTCGCCACTGCGCAAGCTCTGTACAGCATAGTGGAGAGCAACAAGTGAAGAAGAGCAAGCGGTATCGACCGTCAAACTCGGACCCGACAGATCGAAGAAATAAGAAATTCTGTTTGATTGGAGTGACGACGCATTACCAGTAGCCTGATAGACGGGTGTAGTTTCAATATCGCGCAAATTGCGCAATTCATAATCGGCGAAATTACCACCGACGAAGACACCGACATTACGACCGGCGAGAGATTCTTTGGGAATGCCAGCACTCTCCAAAGCTTCGTAAGAGGTTTCTAGAAGTAGACGTTGCTGGGGGTCCATAGAAATAGCTTCCTGGACGGTGACATTGAAGAATGGGGCGTCAAATCGGGATACATCCTGGTCAAGAAAGTAACCACCGGCAGGATTTAAAGTGCCTGACTTGGAGGGATTTGGGTGATGATAGGCACCCGAATCAAATCGGTCCTTAGGTATGGGACACCATCCACTACGACCGCGTGTACACAACTCCCATAAGTCGCCGGGCGAAGAGACTTGGCCGGAGAGACGACAGGCGTAACCGATGATGGCAATGGGCTCACGAGCTTCATTTGTCCCATTCACCCCATTGGGCAATGGTCCATTCTCGGGATTGGCCATGATGTGTGTGTGTGTGTATGTGTGATACTCCTTTCAATTGAAAGGAGGAAAGATAAGAAAAAACAAAGAAATTAGAAAAGGGGAGGAGGAGGAGGGGTGAAAGAGGGGAGAAGTAAAAGAATGTATAAGAAGGAGTTGTAGGTGGATTTGGTGAACAATTGACGGGGTTCACGATTAAATAGAAATAAATCCAAATCCAAAGACTTGTCCTTTTTCTTAAAAAGAGAGTCAGTGGGAGGCGAGACGATAAAAAAAAATCCAATTAATATTCCATTGACAGGATGATCCAGCAGCTCCTCTCCATGGAATCTTTGGAAACGATCAGCGCCCTCTTTTTTGCGCCGAGGCGATAACTGTATTGAGTGCGTAACTTCGGTCTGCTGTGCAAGCCCCTTGGGGTTACGTTTCGACCCACGTCTCCCTCCTCCCATGCAACCCACTATCCACGCGAGATTGAAGCACGGAGCTATTTGGAGATCGTCGATCACATGTTGTTTCGGAGGGAATTACTGATTTATGAGGAGCCAGGGCAGTCCTTCTTGTCCTTTCTCTTTCTCTATCTACACCTGTGCAACATTCCATTCGTTTCTCATCCGGTTCTAGACACTAGACACCATGAAGTTTCTCTGTTTACACGGTGCCATTGGCAATGTCGATGTAAGTACTATGAGTATTGGACTTGAAAGTCTGCTTGTGGAAGAGAGAAGGAGAAAAGGAGAGAGAAACTTATGCTAACCTTCTCATAGAACATCAGTATTCAACTTTGTATGTTTTCCAAGACAGCAGAAACATCATCCATACTATTGTATACCATGAGAATCTCAACTGACCAGGAATACAACAGCCCCCCTTCAGAAAGACCTAGAACGAGACCAGTCTGCCTCTTTCCACTATATCAATGCTCCCGTCAAGATCACACCACCCGAAGGTACGTTGTTATCTCCCTTCGTACAAGCTGAATTCAACCAGTAGCAAGCTCACCAAAGATAACAGGTTTCGAGGAATACTTTGGCATTGGTCCACACTATCGCTGGGCCGATGATGGTGGTGCCGCCGAAGACTCCATGATCAGTCGTGTTCGTCAAATTCCCGTCGGACAAAATCCAGAAGATGTGATGCGCGACTTGGTTGGTGACAAGGAGGTTATCTGGCTCAACTACAAGGATGTTATGGACTATCTCTACCAGACCCTCGAAGAACATCCAGATATTGGAGGCATTATCGGCTACAGTGAAGGCGCCTCAATGGCCGCCACCTTCATTTTGGATGAACAACGACGATTCGAGGAAGAGGGTCGTGAACGTCGAATCAAATGCGCCATGTTCTTTACGGGTTGGCCACCCATGTCTCCGGAAAGAGGTGTTCTCCTGGCGGATGAGGTTGAAGATCTGGTTGACGTCCCCACCCTACATGTTGTTGGTGCGAACGGTATGTCCCAACTATTGGCTCCCGGTCCCCTTGTTCTTTTTCTTTTTCTTTTTTTTTTCTGGTTGTTTGATCTTTTGACACGGCAATACTGATTTCCCCGTGTAGATCCTTTCCGCCATGGTGCATACGCTCTTTACAATGTCTGTGACCCGGATACTGCCACATTCTTTGATACGGGCAAAGGACATACCATTCCCCGTTCAGGGTTGGTCATTAACGAGCTAGGAAATGCGGTGCGCGATCTAGTTGAAAAGACGCGTGAGGAGGATGAGTGAAACTTTATTTCTCATGTTGTGTTTTTTTTTTATTTTTTATTCTTACGTTGATCGGCCAAGTGCACTCCTTGCGCCGAGACCTGTTGTATTTTCGATAACATTTGTGATTTGTTTAGGTGATCTATGATCACCAGGGGGTTTACATAGGAGTACGGAATCTTGGTTACATAGGAATTACAAGATTGTAATTTACATTTTTCAACATTTCTCATTGATCATATTGATTTTCGTATTGTTAGTTCCATCCCCTAAATGATGCAAAAAAGTATGTACCAAATGCACGATGCTGTCATACAATACTCGAATGGCGAGAGCATGAAAAAGAAAAGAAAAGTCTTCTTTCTTTTTTTCCTACATATGGTTGCTTTACTTCTTACGATGCCACCTAGGGCTTGAAATTGTTTCATCGTCTCCTTAATTTTTTTTCCCTTTCTCCGTTTTTCCACTACTTCACATGTTGGGTTCTGAAGATCCCGATCGACCTAAAGAGTTCCGATAACTGAAGAATATGACCCACTACATTAGCACCAAAACCCTATTTATGTCTGGGAGCCACTCATATTCAGGCAAATGGGTCCAGTTGATCCTAATTTCGAAAATCTACAGTAGCTCGGTGTCGCACATCCACGGCTAATATTACCGCTCAGTCCATGTCTCGATAATGTCCGGCATATCCCTGGCAAATACGACCCCATGTGATAGATCTAGATGTAACTGAGTACTTCCGTTTTATATTAAGGTGCAAATGGAACAAGCCGGCCGGAGAACAGAAAGAAAGAAAGAAAGAGAGAGAGAAAAGAAAAAGAAATCCAAATAAGGAAGGAATATGAACCAGAGTTAAAGCGTCAGAGTCAGATCCCACGGGGAGCCACTCAGAAGGTAATACTAGCACCACATCGAAAGTCAGACACGGCAAACCCCCGACCCTCTTTCCCACCTCCTCCACTATTTGACGCCTGAGATCCAATTGACGTGCCCGTCATGCGATTCCAGAACCTCGTGTTGTCTCTCTGTGGCATCTTAGCCCACGCTCAATCCACACCACCCGAGCAATGCGCCACTGGAGTGCACGCCATTCTTATCCGTGGCCAAGGACCCGGCGATCACTTGAATGTAATGGTGACCATACAGAACCTGATACTGCAGGTTATCCCCGGCTCTACTAGTGTTGCTCTGCCCTACAAGCATGGTCTAGATGATCACCGCAGAGCTGCCGCCGACGGGGCGTATTTGATGCAGGAATATATCCGAGGATACATCGCTGACTGCCCGAACTCGAAGATTTTCCTGCATGGCTACTCATTGGTAAGTTCCTTGTGTTTATGGTCAGACAGTCTCCGTTTCAGATCTGCATTTTTTCCCCATTCCTTCTCGAACGCAACTTCTCCTCTCTCGTGCATATCTAGTTGGTATCATCCATGTCACCGGGGGAAGAACCGGGGCAAACCCGTGGGCTTTTACTTTTGCTTTTCCGGCCGAATCTGCCGAAACTTCAAATTTTGATCGGTCTATCGGGCATACGGCTGAAACATAGATGCTTCAGGGAGGAATCGTCCTGATGGACGGTCTATGTGGAACCAGTTCGTCCTGGCTATACGATGTTCCTGCGCTGGAGCCAAAGTATAACGAAAGTGGTAAGTTCATTCTCGTATCACATCCACAGTATCCAGCCAGCCTTGACTAGTTTGTCCGGAGAACCCTAATTGAGATGTCTGGTACGCCAGTGATTGCCGCTGTCTGCTACGGGGAGGAAACATTTCTCCCGCTACAGCCTTGGAATATCGGCTCTTGCACGAATGGCACGGGGGTAAGCCGATCTATCTCGTTCCAGCCTGTTGGAGTAGTACCTGTACGGAGGTACTGGAGTACCAGTACCGCGACCAGTATTCTGTTCTTCTGGAGATGTCTCCAAGTGCCCCAGTCTAATTCCAGATGTCAAATTCCGCTAGTTGTATCCACGAATTCATCCGGAGACATGCATTCCATTCAAGGATTCGCTTCGAAGCTATTGCGACGTGGGCGATGTTGAGTGTTGTCTTACCAATCCACCTGGCGACAATCTTGCTCACTTCCTCTACATTGTCAAGTACAATTTGGATGTCATACATTTCATTCAACGCCGACTAAACGAGACGCGGTCCACTTAAGGATTAGTATTAGTAGTAGAATAGGATGTTTGTTGTTGATTCAGTATTCCATAGTATGTCTATTGCTCGTAATCTACAGTACTTATGTATATTGAATATACACATGTGGGTTCGTTGAAATTTCTCATTTCCCCTTTCCACACTCTTCAGCTTTGACAAATCCCGCCATTAAACCATGTGGATACAATACTTCAGCGATCGATTCCATTCGTAATCAGACGCGATTAAAAAAAATGACCTCTTACGGAGTTATCCGCACCGTGTAGAGATTCTCTCCAGCCACATTGCCACTCTTCAGCATCTTGCAACCAGTCAGAATGACGGAACTATAGGGTTTAAGTTAGCTCAGACCAAGTGGGCCTTTTGAACCCTGGACTCAAAGTTTAGTTCAACTCAGCTAAAATGGTGGAGCCCTCATGATGGATCTTGATTCGCCGTAGTCTAAGCACTAGTTCCCATCACGGCAAGGAAGATAATTCCTCATAGACTTGATTCGCGCGGCGCGCCTACTCTGCCTATCTTATTTATCAACTTATTCCCACTTCCTTCTCTGAGTGGCGGCATTTAAATTAGAGAGGGGGGCACAGGCTTTCGTTCTCGGCATATCTCGGGGTGTCCGCCCCGTCAACCAGAGCTTTCTTTTCTCTCTTTTTTTTTCTTCCTACTGCAATTTAATTCCCGATTGCCTCTGCGATCGAGGATCGGGGATCGTGTAGGTGGAGGGGAGGGGCGACCGGAATTATTATTTTCATCAAATTTTAAAGCTGAAGTAATCTTTGTATTTTTTACTTGTATTGTAAAATTGAATTCCTTCGGAAAGTCAACCACGAAACTAGTGACCAAGCTTTTCCCTGTCTCTTTTGTTTCCTTGTTCAAAGAACAAGAAAGACGAAAAAAGAGAGAGATCTTCATAAGGTTTGATCAAGTTTCAGGCACAAAAACTATTGATTTGTTACACAACTATGGAGTAGGAATTTTACTCTATAGGTTTACAATTGAATATCAGATCATCAAAAACCTGACTTGGGGACCAGACCCAAAATTTGGGACTTGAGCCCCGTTAATCAGACGTGACAGCTACAGTGCGCCCATGTTTTACCGCTGCCATGAATTTGTGGCCATCTTGTAGCCGACAGCAAACCCCGGGTCGCATAGCCTAATGCGGATTGACTTCCAGGCGGATCTATAGAGCCTCAACTGCCGAAACTTAGACATCTTCGGAGTTCAATTCCTCAATTATTGATGATTTCTTATTATTAGCATTCAAGTTTATAATTCATCATCAGAATAATCTGTTCTGACCATCCTGGATTTTTGTTTTCTTTTCCTAGTACACCGAGTGGCGACTCCGCTATTCTAAACTTGAAACATCTCCGACGCAACCGTCTTCAAGCTACTCTCAGCCTCAAAATTGAGTCTGAAAATGCATGCAAAAAATGCAAGTAAATTCGGCTTTCTCTAAATTGACCTTCCAAGGTTTTCGAAAATAAAACAAAGTAAAAAGAAAAATAAAAACTCGTCTTTAATTTATTGCCACCCCCGCAAAGTTTCTCTTCAAATTAGGTCTATCCAACCAATGCCTTGTCCAAAATATGGCTCCATCCACAACGGCTGATCTACCTCGGCTACAACGCTCGTCCTGTCCAAACTTTAAAGAAAGTCATTCCATACCGGATCGTCTCTGTCGAGCGTTGGGATTGATTGGTGGTTGTGCTGTCCCGGGGATACTGTACATCGGTAGGGCGCTGACGATGGTGGGACGGGTTTCCTACCTTGTACAGACGTGCCTTGGGACGATCACTTACGCCATGCAGGAACAGAAACAATCGGGAAACAAGTTACTCGAACTAAAGTGGGAAATTTCTTTTTTTGGAAGGATTGGATTCCGAATAATTCGACCTGTTCGTTTCTTCGTTCTGTTGTTCGCATCTAGATGAACAAGTTCGGGGGGTGGGAAAGGTTCAAGGATTCTCGGGGCTTGTTAGCGACCACTCAGACAAGATCTATCTATCTATAACTTGAGCTCTAGACGCCTATCTACATACAGTAGTACTCAAGTCTCCACTGAACCGAAGTTCGGACGATGTCTTGGCCAAACATTTCACTCATATCTTGCACGCCATCCTGGAACGGGGAGTGTCTTAAGATTGAGTAGCTGTCACACTTAGATAACCATTACTTATCAAGATCAATCCTGATGCATGTGAAATTCGACTTGATAAAGGGCACTTGAAAACAATACCCAAGTGCTCGATTCTAGTAATATGGTTGGCACTTCGAAATCAGCTCATATCGATCTAGATCCAGACCTTTTCATGTCCATCCGGCTTTGTCCCGGCCGGGTCGGTCAATTTGATCTGGCAGCTAGCCCTACGGAGCCTAAAAATGATCTGTGCCTTGTCGTAATCACCCCATACATCAAGCACGGGCATGTGTCAATTTGGCACTTTGACCTAAGCTTTTCATTCGCTAAAGATTCAACCCTAGCCAAACATGTACGAGAATTGCACCATTCCATAAACTTCGGATTGTGGAAAAGTTGCAATCCATAAAGTAGTCAGATTGAATAAATTTCCTATCTTTTTTTTTTACAAACTTTTCAATAAGCCCGGTAACACAGTTGTCTCGGTGAAATTCCAGAGCCGAGACGAATCGTGAACATGAAATGCCGCACCTGTATACCAAGTACTCCGATATCCTTGCAAAGCATAAAGATTATCATAAAATCCAGACGCAATGGATCCAATTGGGGCAGTAAGTTGGAACGGAACGTGGTTCTTAAAGCGTAAGAAACTGGCGTTTTGAGAAAATTGTCCCGTGAAGCCATTTACTTGTAACTTTTTCAGGTAGGATAGCATCTTCTGCTGCACGTATGTATCTGGAAGAATTTGTGCACTGCCGTATTTAAAGTTGAAGACGCCATTTATAGCGGTCGGATAGATGGAATAAACGCCTGGCATCGGAGGAATGTTGAAAGAGGTGTTTGTTGTAGCAGGGAACGAGCTGAAGTTAGATGGGAGGCCTGTTCCTCTTACCAAGCTTGTATAGTAACCAGATGATAAGAACCTGCCGAAGACATGGGCCTCGGTATTATCTGGATTAAAGGGGAGGAGGTTGACCAGTGTTTGAGGGATTGTAATGAGGATTTTCTTCGCTTGAATTGTTTTGGGACCGTATGGGGTGTTGACGTTGATTTGAACGCCCTTTGAATCCCTTTGCTGAGTAGAAACTACGGTACTGCTATAGAGTACATCAGGTCCGAGAATTTTCGAAACCTTATCGTAGATCTCGTGGAAATTGTTGCTAGTCGGGACTAGGCCTCCATTTGCCATAGTTTGTAAGACATCAGTACCGAAAGCTTTCAAGACGTAAAGAGTCGGTTGATCGAGCATATCACCGAAGCCCTCATTATATTGAGCGATCAAGTACGTCGCATTGGCGACGTCGGGGTACTTGGCGATGAAGAATCTGTATGGGAGTAGTAGGTCTTCGGGCACTGGATTCGGTAGAAAATACCCAGTCTCGAGGTATGAGTATTGGGAGAGTAACCGGGAATATGCTGCCAGTGCTGTAGATGAGTCTGTAGGAGTAATATTGACTGGTTGTGCCGTGTCAGAATCAAAATATCGCGTGATAGTCGGGAATATCTGAGATATTTTTTTGATCTCCCAGGAGATATTCAGTCTGGTAAGGTACTGTTGAACGATTGGTAGATTATGTAGCAGAATAACTCCGTAATCGACAGCCGTTCTAGTTTGTTGGTCGACGTATGTATTGGTGTGACCTCCCAAGACACTTTCTCTTTCGATGACGACGACAGAATTGCCTTCATCGCGAAGTCTCAGAGCAGAGTATGCACCGGTAGAGCCACCGCCGATGATGACAACATCTCTAGTAATTGGTTTGGCGATACAGATACCGGAGGAAGCAAAGAAAATGAGCACGAATATCGCTAGAGTTTTGCGTGCTAGCCACACCATGATTTGATATCGAGCACTCTATATAGAAGATAGATAGGAATAGAGTTGGGTTTACATTTTCGGCCAAAAAGAAGGTGGCATGAGCGGGTTTAAGTGTGCAAACCCAAATTCTCCAGGCGTTGCCTAAAGTTACTTGGCAATCCTTTGTATGAGCTTGGCTAGATTCAGTGTAAACCCTCTTTTGGTTGTGTTGTCTGCCACGGAGGTTATATGTTGTGAAGATTGTCCGCCAAGCTGGACTCTGAGAAACTTTGAAGGTACGTTCAAGGGTCTCAGGAGACGACGAGTCTACTCAGATCTTCAGTCTGGTGGTTGCCCGAGCGAAATCGGCAATAGAAAATAAAAATCATCTGGCAGCACCGCAGGGTTTGGAGTACAATATCGTGTGTCACAGCATATCTGGTGTAAGGTATTATGCGTAGAGCTGCACCTGCGTTCTTTGTCAGATCGGAACAACCCATTCGATAAGACTTCTTGCCGCGAATGCAAGCTATTCTGGTAATTCGGCCATTTTATTTTGGGCTGGACCTTTGCATATCTTGCGTGCCTGAGATCCCAGAGTAATGTTTGTGCCTGTAGAATGGGTCAGTTTCTATGAATCAAGGCTTCATACCCGTGCAAGGAAAAGTAGTGGAAACTCAAAGGAATATACGTATTCTGCTGGAACTTTGTCACCCCGACATGACGACAAGTCTTGGAGGGATTCTTTCATCCCTTGAAAGCAATTGGTACCTGTAGACTTCTAGTATGAAAATGCGTCTAAGAATTGAGCAGTATTTGATGGAACAGAATAAATTGCCGTTCCCTTGTTACTCCCCGACTTTGCGACGAAGAGAGTTTCAAGGATGAATGCACTGAGGTTACACCCAATTTTTGAGAAAATGAGTCATCGACATCGGATATTGATAGGAAATTGCCGAGGTGTAGAATGAAAGAAATATTCATTAGGAGATCGTGTTCTTGAAAAGACCATATGTCTGCTGTCATTAATTCTCAAATAGAGTGGAGGTACACGGTTTCCCCGTTTCCAGAGCCCAGATCTCCATATCTCCTCGAAATCCCTCAAAGGACCTTGAACTGCTTCATGACTACAAAAACAAACACATTAGTTCTCACATTTGTGATGTGACTGAGATAGTCCTTATCGATTCATGAGTACGTACTTGCAGCGTGGTCCAACTCTGCCAGAGTATGCGCCTGTACATGAACGCTAATATCCAACAGGGCTCTGTAAAGGTGATCTTTGTTGGTGGTGTAGTATGACTTGTCGTGAATGCTTGCAGCCTCTGGGACCCTAATTACAGTACAAAATGATGGTTAACAATGCCACACCATGGTGATCTGCATGATCGCCGCTCTCAAATGCGGGGAAGACAATGTAACATACCATGTTATGAAGACGAGCTTGTGTCGCTGTCCATCGCCAGAAGGCGAGTTGTATTTGAAGTCGATGACGGCATATCGAGGAGTATCCTCTTTGAAATGGGGGAGAAGCTCTGAGTATTCTTTGTATTTGCCAGATGCCGCAACAGAGATCTTCTTGTCGTGTGCTGATGCTTCGTAAATGACGTAATCAAGGTTGTCCGTCTCTTTAACCTCATCGAAGACTTCCTCGCACTCGGGCGAGATAGTTGCAAATCCTTTTGTCATGATGGTTGTTTTATCTTTGTGGGTAATGATAGTAAGTGAAGTGGAAGTGAGGAGTGAGAGTGGGAAATGAAAGGAAGAGGAGAGACTCCTCCTTGTTACCCCAGTGTTTGCGGGGAAGCTACCGATTAGTCATGGATTGCATGACTTCAATGGTGCAATCTTGCATTGCAATGCTAAAACTTGCTCTTATTGGGTAATCGATACTAACTGTATATAGAAGTTCGTCGAGTTGCCTGAGTATACATGCATGTGGCGGCTAGGAGCCTCCCGGTTTCTCTTGATAAACATGTTCCACTCCGGTACAACAATCTATCTCACTACCATCGAAGGCTCAAGTTGCAGTATTCGTTTATATCATCTCCTATTCTGGTCACTCCAGGCTAAATGTGCTAGGCATGAGGCTAGGTAAACACTGAAGAATATTATGAACAGGTTGAGGGGGATATATTCTACGTGAGAAGACAGATCGATATAAAGATCGATTTTCGCGAATAATCCTACCGACAAAGCCTTTTCTAGTAAACAGTCAGGACTCGCAACTGGAAGCCTCGAGATAATTTACCAGTCTCTGGGAGACGGCTTGAAAATCTCATGTTTTGTTAACATAATCCGGGTAATCATGGGCTTTCTCAAGAATCTGGAGGCGAAAAGCGAAGCAAATTCGTGATTAGCGAGTACTTATACTGACAAGACGCTCAGTTTCGCGTACAAAGAAGTAAACTACAGGGACATCGCAGCCATTCACTTATATTCTCATATATTTGGACCCATTAGAAGAGGTATAGGGCTAGTCAAGTGCAGACTGTCCTAATCGAGTAGCAAAAGGATTACCTTTGTAAGTACATGAAGTCAATTTTCTGTTTTCTGCAAATGAATCCACAGATCATGTCTTTGTCATTTACTGAACCCTGAACAGTGTTCAGGGTCCGAGGGGAAGTTGACCGTTGGTCCGATTTGCGGATATATTTTTTTGAGGTTCACCTGATAAAGGTTTATTTGTTTATTAGATATTTTGTAATAATGTTGGTTCTACCAACGTACAAGAATTTCATTCATCCAAACTATAGTCCAACTTATGGAGACAAGACTCCCAGAATCTATATCGTTTTCGGCTTAGGTTTCCATATAGTTGTTTATATCTAAAATGAGGGGGGCCGGGTTTGAATAGCCCTGTATTGTTTATCTTGGAAGGCTAGAAATATCTCGATGAATTCTTCGTAAAGACAGTCGGTACGTACCTTGCAAGCATGGTATCAAACATGTGTCTAAATGGTAAACGGCCTTTAATGCTGCTCAGGTGAGTAGACCGAACTTATAGTCTGCACTTAACATCTACATATGCATGTCTATACTACGCATTTTTTTGAACTGAACCGACTACAAAAACCAATTTGAACTAGTAAGGTGCGTACAGAACGAAATAGCTACTGGATAGTTTCATGTAGTGTACATAGTAAGTCGAAACGCACTGGCATCGTACACGTCACAGGGCTGGCTTATATGATGCAGGATTACTAGTCACATAGGGAGCACTGGCAGCTACATATCTATAGTAGCCACCAATCAGGGTTCCCTCTCGCCTGATCTTCCTCTGACACTATACCTAGTCCTCTGTACATAGTACATAATATATAGGATGGAGGACATGGGGAAATAGTGAAAGAGCTCGAAACCACGAAGGATCTGACCATCGCTATGATCAACAGAGAATTCTTGGCAAACGAATAAGACACATCCAGCTTGAGTCCCAGGGCAACATCCCGTACATTCTATAACACTAGTACGATGAATGATTGGAATCATTCGTCGTACTAACAAGGTTGTTCATCGTCGGTAACATACAACCTTTACAAAGTACTGGGAGGACTCATATGCCAACTCCGCCAACACAAAAATGATGCAGCGGGTTAGGGCTACCTTGGCGTGATAAGCACTGCGCACGGAGTCCCATTTTAACCAGGAATTGATCTACAGGGCGAGGCGGGGCCCTCCGGTGATGTATTTTTGTACTTGTGTACGTATACGAGGGGGTACAGTATATCCGTCTAATTTGAAGTACTATTGGTGAGTGATTATAGTGATGATTAGTTTGAAATCGTACTAGGGAGGGTATTAACTATACAAGTATTGCGTTGTATGTACACTGAATGAGAAGCAGGCGCGATGAAGAGTACGCCCAAATGAACTGATTGAAAATGAAACAAGGTAATAAACGGAGTCTGGCAGTTCATCCGGATTCGAAAGAATCAAGCTAGCAGATGCTGCTGAGCTGAAATATAAGTGAACTCCAGTCTTGTTTCGTCTTAGTGGTCCTTGTTTCAGATTAATCCGGTGCACAAAAGGGATGACCACGAAATAGGAAAAAAAAAATAGGGAACAATTAATGTAAATCAGAGACAATACCCCCGAAAAAATCTCGGAGATGTCCCAGAAACTGAACTTTGTAAAAACGAAACGCCAGAATGGGGGTATGATATGCGTGGAACGATCATGACATGATTGTATATACCCATAACCATCTCTTAAGAAAAAGCATAGTTTTCAATGTTTTTTTGGTCCTTCACAAAATGATGTGGATATCTGTATACTGTAAAACAGTGGGGGAATGATATGACTTGTTCCGTCTAACTTCACCGGGAAGAAAGAATGAACAAAATCAATAATGTAAATGCGAAGGCAGATGCGACCGCTTATAAATCATGAGATGTTAAAAAAAGGAAGGGGGATGGGAAACAAAAAATAATAAACAAGAAGATAAAAAGGAATCATCCAGACGGATGATCATCTTTGAGTCGATGGAAGGAGATTTAGTTATGCGTTTGCGATCGCAGATGAATCTCTTCCACGGGTAATCCCTCTTCTGAAGGGACATGTAGGTATGAGCGACGCTTGCGATTCTGAATGAAACGCCAGAAGAAAACGAAGATACCACCCAGCGAGCAAGCGATGAGAAGGAATATCAAGAGGCCACCCACGCCGCGGATAACCTCGTAAGCACGATACACGGCCTTAGCGACTTCCTTAGCGTCAGCGTATGTTTCAGCTGCCCCGGAGTCCGATCCCATGTCCATGTCCATAGAGTCATGGTCATGGCCATCGTTGCTGCTTTCAGCGACTTCTTTATCGCTAGCTGCTTCTTTGTTCTCTTCCTTAACCTGATTGATGATGGACGGGTCATCGGGGGAAGGGCCCTTGTCAGAGCCCTTGAATCCGACAGCCTTCCAATTATCGGGGATCTCGCTGCGGGTGACACGGGATTTACCCATAGCCTTGCCTTCGGCGTCAACTGGCTCGACGGAGATCCAGTCCATGTAACCATCGACAATATACATGGTTTCGAAATCTGTTTTCTCAGCGTGACCAATAAGCACATCGCCGCCGCGATCGTAAGCCTTGGCATAGAAATTCCATCCAGCAACGTCGGTGGCACCATTCCAGCTGACGTGGATGATGGTGGTAGTATCGTCATCATTGGTACCGTAGACAGAGGCAACGACATCTGGAGGGTTGGTTGGGCGGCCGATGAACTCGGATTTGTATGCTCGGTAGGTCGAGTAGCGGGTTGAGGCAAAACGGGCAGTCATCAAGACATCGCCGTTGGGAGCGTGTTCACTTTGGTAGCCTCGCTCACTCCATCCAGCGAAGATGTTACCGTTAGGCAAAGTCTGAGCACTGCCACGTAGACGAGTCAGACTGCTATCAGGGCGGTTGATTCGGTTGATGACACGGGCAGTCATAGCTACTGTGTCCATTTCGATGTAGAGGACCGATGAGACGGTTTCGTCGTTGCCTCGCTCATCTGAGGCGTTGTTCAACATGGAGATAACATGGTGGGTACCATTGGAAGAGACGAATTTCACATCGTGTTGCTTAGAGAAGGTGAAGTCCATATCAAAGTCACCCTCGGGAGCACTGGTCAAGCGCCACATAATTTTGCCGGTCTCGCCTGAGATACCATAGATGGTGTTGGTGAAGCGCAAAGAAATGATAAAGTCACCAGCCTCATTCTTATCGACAGCGTTGATATGAACGTAATCCCAGCCGGGTTTACCCCAGGGAGCATCCCAAGAGTGGAACATATTCGACTCAGTAAGCGCAATGCTATCCTTGCTATTCCACTGCGACAGGACCTCGCTCGTTTGCATATCCAATTCGACGAATCCGCCAGTGACGACCCAACTCTCCTCCGTTGGACGTCCGAATTCCGCCAGGTTGACTACCTGCGAGTGATAGGTGCAGGCCACGGCGGATTTACCACCGGGAAGAATGTTGAACTCGTGCATATTGAAGTCGTGTAACTCATCCGGTTGATAGACCTGGTGCGTTTCCTTATAATATTTATCCAAGACAATACCGCTTCCCTTGCTAACCTTATCAGAATCCCCGAGCTCCCAATTCAAGATAAAAGAGAGCTCGACCTCATCGTCGATGTTTGTCACGGGTCGAAAGTCGAATACATTGCGATTATCGTACTGGACGGAGCCGGCCCAAACCAGCTTACCCTCGCCATCGTAGATATACGGACCGACTTGATATTGCTGGTATTTCTGAGTGGGTTCTTCGGGGGAGATCTGGCCGTACGGCGCGACGAACCAGTATCCGGGGGCAACTCGTTCACGGTCATGATAGGTAACTTCCCATTTCAAGGCGCGGACTTCGGGGAGCTATAACAATTGAATTTAGTTAGTATTGAGTTTATCAGGGGGGAGTAGAGGTATGCAGAAAGGGAGGTACCAACCGTCACAAAGGACATCAAATCACCATCCTTGCGCTGCGCAACAACATTATGCAGGAACAATAGTATAAAGACCGCGGGAAACAACATGACGAAAGAGTGGCCAGGGAAGTCCACAACGTGATCTTCCCCTAGACAAGCAGGCAACAAGAAAAAAAGAGCGACAACCGGAGAAGAAAGAAACAAACGGCAGGGATGGAGAAAAGAAAGAGAAGGAGAGGTAGAGGGATAGTCGGTTCTCCGTACACCACTTCATTCACTCCTTCGTCGGGAGAAGCATACGGGCGTCCCGACTATCAAAATGGAATTGTGGAGAGCAGACCGGGCCAGAGAAGGAAACACACAGGAGAGACTCCACGCAAGACATTTCTTTTCTGGCCCAGCCGCGCCCACGCGATCCCCTGAGAGTGAAATTCCTTCTAGGCGAAGGCTCTTGGCGTTGTTTCGGACGGTGGAGCCGCGTGCGAATGGCGACGCTGAGTGGCGTAGGGCCGAGTTGTGATGAGGCGGACTCGTTCCACTCGTATCTTTTTCCAGAACAGTCAGACAGGTACAGTAAACAGCTGGCATCCTCCAGCCAGTCAGTGGGCACTTACACTATGTATAGTATTCAGAAGCTTCTCGATATCGGATGCAGGAATAGGTATGCCTCATCATTCTCGGACCAGAACAGAGCAGAACAGAACAGAGCAGAACATCAGTTCACTCCGTACTGCGTATTTCGTAACTCCCACCAGACCTACGCAGTGTTGAGTACGCAATCCCGCTAAAATGGAGAAGGACACGAGGCTGGACAGATCTGAGTGGCGGACAAACTCCACGGCCAAGGGGCAGGCCTTGGCACTTTAGCTGTTTCGATACGCTCATTTCAGGAGTTCTCCACCATGACGATCGGTAGAGTCCTCCGCACGGTACTTCGCAGAGAACTTTGACACTGTCACAGCAATCTCTTCATATCGGCTGAGAAGCAAACGGCTGAGGTGGATCTGCATCCACACTGTATACTTAAGGAGTAATGTAGGCTAGTGCGCTGAGGCTATCACGGTTAAGCATTGTCTACGGGATGGTGTGATTTCGAAGGTTGATGAGGAGACTGGGGAATCATCCGTACAGTACATAGTATACATATAGGAATGTTGATATAACTCTAGGTGCTAGAGCGTGTTTGAAGATGAAGAATTGAGATCTACAATTGTGAAGCTTAGTATATAGTGATCCCCGTGTCCTGCATCTGGACACCAAAGGGAGTATTGCTAAATGGACCACCCCCTTTTGCTAATTGAACCACCTTTTTGCTACTTGGACCATGGATTTATCTAATATAGGATAGTATAGGATCAGCTATACAATTTGTACTCTACACTTGGTCTACAGTATCATAACATTGGTTTGAAACTACCCTTCTTTTTGTCTTTTTCTAGTGTGCTTTCTACCGTCTCAAAGTCTTCGGAATGATAGTAGAAACGGAAGAAAATAGGTCAAAACGGTTAGTAGATCATCTCAAATTTATATTATACCACTGTACGGAGTGCTTACGATGTACACTACATCCACATGTATACGAATTTGTAGAGCTAATACTATACTATCCCGTGCTAGGTAAGTCTATGGTCCAAGTAGCAAAAATGTGGTCCATTTAGTAACGCTCGGCTAATGACTGCCGTACGCCGTGTAGTGAATGTACGGAATATCAAAAGAGTAATTATGTCCGCTTAATCGAGGATAGTAAAATTGCCATTGAGATGAAGTAATGCACACAACCGGCATATTTGTAATTCGTTAATTCATTGGTAAGTGCAGACTGAACGCGTACTCCAGCAACTCCTGCTAAACCCTTTTAGAAACGTGATCAGGTTTGCAGTTTTTTCGGACTACTACGGTCGAGGTAAAACGCCAACAGACAAGTATGGGTTCCGGTGTCCGTAATATTTGCAAAGAATGCTTTCTCCCATCACTCCTATGCTTTCATTCACTGTATGGCTTGACCTCGAGGTCGCAAGCCATGTAGTGGATGCTTATGGCCAACAATACGCGCCATAGCCAAAGGTTGTCATGTCAAAATTGAAATCAAAAGGCTTTTTTTGTCTCAATCCGGTTACCATTTCCTATATTTAATAGCAATAGTACTGTATCAGGTATCACAAACACACTGGTTGTAAAGGAATCGTTGTGTATACATAGATTGTTTCGCTTCCCGCTTCGAAAGTGCAATTAAACTATAAGCGCCAATGAGCGTTGCTTGGCCATGATCACCTCCGCCATACATAAAGTTTCCTTGTTTATAAAGAGCCTGAGGGTAAAGGGGCATGTGCCGGTTTGCCCTATTCCATTTGCTTCAACACAGACAACAATAAAAAAAGTTCTAGCGGCCCCAACCTTGGGGCTATTGTTGGGATGAATGAAACGAATAGTGAGAACCAGAAAGAGGGGATCTGGGGTTCAACGCATGAAGCTAAACTAATCATGGCACTCCGGTAGTGTGATGAACACACTACAGTCTTTGAGCTCCCTCCGCCGTGGACTCTCCAAGTCTGGATAATGAGAAGGTTCTCATTATCCATTCACTCTGCCATCCACGCATCGAACTCGAATGGAGGACACTGAAGCACTCCCCAAAAACGCGACAGCCTTTGGTGACTTTCGTGAAGAATGAAGAAGAGGAAGTTGATCTCGAAGAGATTGTTGCGCCTTGGCATAGGTACTCAGCCGAGTGATAGCCAATATGCCCTCTCTATCCCATTTGCCTTGGGGATGTGCTCAATGAGAGGTACTTGGTTGAATGGCTCTAGGGAAGTGGAGCGATGACGAAACTCCAATCCAGGATGAAATTATCAAGACTTTCCATGACACCTCTCACCTTGTCATTTATGTTGCGACTTTCTTTCTTCCCCGAGACGATGGAAATCACCACAGGGCTTTGGTGTTCCCTGTTAAAGGGCCATCGATCTGCACTATCAACTTACAAGGGATTTTCTATGGCCTCTTGCATTTCAGCTGCTTCGACAATTACTGGAGACTGTGGCAAGCTTATATCAAGCTGGAATTCTATATCGTGGTCAGTCAATATTCTCTTATTTCGAATTCTTATACGGAATATACTACATGGTAAGAAAAACGATATAGATTTGAATGCAAGGAACTGTATGTGGGTAATGACTCCGATCGATAGTCTCAGCAGAAGATTCTGCTGAGACTTCTCACTCGGTCGGTCTTTGAGGCAGGAAATATCTTCGATCGATCTCTGGAGAAAGAAAAAAAAGGAGCTCGTCACTATTAAAGTCCTTGAGAATCTTCGCACAGAAAATTTCAATCTCAATGATTTCGGTTAAGCAAAGAAAATTGACGACCTTACCACTCAACACGGTTCCCGCCTATGCATTATTACTCTCCAGATCGACTTCATAAGCAAAAGCCAAATTTGCTTGTGATATGTGGGGTTATATAGCTATTTTCTCTATGTCCTATCTTAAATTTCCTCCGTTTCCGACATTCCTCGAGGGTGGAGTTGTGAGTAATATCTTTGAATGGCTCAGTCCATTATCTGAGCAGTGGAAAGGTCCTACGCACAGTCTGGCAGACTTGATTTATTGTACGTTCAGTTTCAATTTCCAGATCCAGAACATGGTTTTGCAGCGATAATTGCATATTTTCGTCCCGATGCTGATCTGATCGAGTGGCGATATGTGTTATCGATAATATCGAAAATCTTCACCTATGACCTGAAAAAGTCGGCCGACCGCAGTAAAGCTTTTGCGCGATCCTTCATTCAAAGATCTCATGAATCGGTACGGGTGTTAAGACACGAAGTGATGGCGTACATGGCGTACTACTTCATCACTTAGTACTGTATAATATTATCAGACCGTCAGATTTAGTCTTTTGGTGTCACCGACATCCATTCCACAGTATAGTAGGAGACACTAAGCACTAGCACTAGCATTAGCACTTTGACCATCGCCCCATGGGGTAAACATCCAATCCCCTGTATGGTCCGATCAATGGCTCTATTCATCCGGGCGTCTTATCCCCCGGGGTCAGATTGGAATCGGGGGGAGATACAACAGGGCTGATAGGGATCCTCCGAGCCATGTGTCATTCAGCCGGGGTCTCCACAGTGGCATACATACATACTACATAGTACATACACAGTGTACGGAGTAGTGTATGGTCGACTGTACTAAGTTGTTAGTGTCGGATGTTATTACCAGGACGGTTTGGATTGATGTTGATGCAACTTGGTAATGCAGGGTTTCAGGGTTTCAAGGTTCTCGTGGATCGTACTGTACCTTATCCGAGATGATCCATTGCACTGTGGCAGTTGAGAAAACGTGATACATTGCCAACATTATGGCATGTTGGTCCGTGGGGAGTTGGGTGTCAACAGTATTTTGCCAAGAATTGTACAGTATAATAGTTACTGTTAGGAGATACCATGTTAGGAGATACCAGGCACCGTTTCAATATTTCAATGGATTGGTGGTACTTGCCACTATGGTAGATTGTATAATTGTACCTTTATATCCAGTAGTAACTACTCTCTGTACAGAGGGCATTAATTATTGTGGGCCTACAGTATATATCATACAGTAGTCATAGATACTATGTATACAATTAGATACTCTGTAGTGATAGCTGCAAGATGTAATAGGAGTTGATTATGCTATACACTAATATAATACCCTAACTAATATTCTCACTAATAATGATGCGACTAGTGCATACAAATACTACTTTATACGCAAAGTGTAGGATGACTGATCCACCCAGTGTAACCGTCCCGGCCAGTTGGGGCCGACTACCACCGTTGCACTCAAGGGGCATACCATACTGTATATTCTGTATACTGTATACAGATAGATTACAATAAATGAATAGTAGATAGAATAGAATAGATAGAATAGAATGATATCATTAAGTAAATATATTATATAGTATTATTGATGATGATTATTACAATTTTATTCTATCATAGTAATTGGTGTATTAAATAATATTAGAATATAGTAATTGTACTATATAGATAATACAGTACAGTACAGAGATACCACATTGTTGCACTCTGGGTGACACACCGGAATGCTGTTGATCCATGCTTGTCTCTCTTTGAACTCACCTCGCAACTCCAACCTCCGACTTCATTTTCCACTTTGTCTACTACTCTACTCCTCTCGACTCCTCTCTCCCACTCCTTTTCTCCCCACTGTCACTCTGCCACTCTCCATCGTCACCTTCTAATAATCTTTTTTTTCCATCTAATCCATCGGCTCTATATCTGCTCTTCTCCAATCTCTCCCTCTCCATGATTCTATCGATCCCTTCTTTGCAGCCCATGCTGCTTTGATCCCATTCATTCGCCATTTCCTCCCCCAAAATACCGGAGCCCCTTCCGCCCTAGTTTCGCCTCCTTTCTCTCATCGCCCTCTACGCTCCAATCTCCCTCGTCTCGTCCACTCCCAATTCTGATCCTCCATTCAACATTCAATCTGCAACCACTACAACCCTCCCCCGCCTCCACACCAACTGACCATGGCCGCCCCGCTGGTCAAAGTCTTGCATCGCCTGCAAGAGATCTTCCAGAATGTGGTGTCGGCCCTCGAGACCATGATCCTCTTTCCATCCCTCTTCCGCGGCTTTTCCCACCGGCGCAAGAAGCCTTTTCTAGGCGCGCATTGGCGTCGCCGTACTCTCGATGATTTCGCCCTCGAGATTGATACCCTCTTCACGACTCCCCTCTCCACAGACAAAATGATCGACATGTCCAAGCAAATCCGAGGTCAATTTCGCGACTGCCTACAAACAAACCCATACTGCATGCTCCCCTCATACACCCATGCGCTACCCACAGGCTCCGAAAAGGGAACATACTTGGCATTGGACGTAGGAGGCTCAACCTTTCGAGTCGCTCTTATTGAATTATCGGGACGAGATGAGGAAATGCGCATCGTCAAGGTCAATTCCTCGTATATCGATAATAGCGTAAAATTGCTCAAGGGCACCGAATTCTTCGACTGGATGGCTTCCAAGATTGATACCGTATTGAAGGAAGTTGGCTCGGATTACGGGCGTGGAGACACGGCGTTGCCAATTGGGTTGTCATGGTCGTTTCCAATTGATCAGACCTCCGTCGGTAGCGGAAAAGTGATTCAAATGGGCAAGGGCTTTCATTGTTCTGATGGGACGGAGGGGATGGATATCGGCAAATTATTGATGGATTCCTGTCGAAAGCGTGATTTGAATGTTGAAATGGCTGCTATTGTCAATGACAGCTCTGCTGCTTTGCTTTCGCGCGCCTATGTCGACCCCAAGACCCGCATGTCCCTTATCTTGGGTACAGGCACCAACATGGCGATTCATTTCCCGGTACACGAAATTGGCATGAGCAAGTTTGGAACCCGCCCAGATGGCTGGTTTGACTATGCGAAGCATGTCATTATCAACAGCGAAATGAGCATGTTTGGAGGTGGTGTTCTTCCCATGACACGGTGGGACGATGTCTTGAACAGCACTCATCTGCGCCCAAACTACCAACCACTGGAGTACATGATCACCGGCCGATACCTCGGAGAGATTGTTCGTCTGATCATCGTCGAGGCCGTGGAGACTGCTGGTCTTTTCGAAGGCGAACTTCCACATTCCATGCGTGAGCCTTATTCGTTCGACACCAGTATCGTCGCATTTATCGAGGAGGACTCCTCCGTCTCAATGGCTGCTTCCGCCGCTCTCCTCCAAAAGGAACACACATTCCCCAGCTACCCTTCTGTCGAGGATCTGCGCTTCCTCCGCCGTATCTCCCAATTCGTCTCTCGTCGCTCTGCTGGATACCTCGCAACCGCCATCCACAGCATGTGGTGTCTCAGCAATGAGGTTGAATACCCCAATAAACCCAATCCAGACCTCCTGGCCAAGGAAGCACCCGAGGTCACTGTGGTCGAAAGCGAGGATTCGGATCAGAACCTGACCATCGCATGCGACGGTACGGTCATCAACAAGTACCCCGGATTCCGTGATACATGCCAAAAATACCTCGACCAGCTTGCCGAGCAAAGCCATTCATCTACCTCGTCACCGATTCGTCTGGTCCCCGCGCACGAGAGTGCCATTCTGGGTGCCGCAGTTGCGGTGGCTGTGGCAGTTGCTGAGAATGATGGTCAGAGGTGATTCGTCTCTAGCGTACCATCACAATCCAAACAAGATTCGTTCAACAGAACGTACTTGATGCATGATTAATGCATCCCATTTCGTCGTTTCCTCCTTCTCTGTCAATTTTTTTCTACCATCATTGGCGGCGCTAGGTTGGCCTCCCTTTCTCCTTCGCATCCAGAGTGGCTTTGCATGGGATCTTTCTTTCTTTCTTTTTTTTTTCACTGCGGTGGTTGCGGTGGTGGTACCTTCAATCATGGAGATACGTCCATGAATGCCCAGAGCGTCATGGACGGGGTTGCTTGCTATCGTTCCAAAAAAAATTCAATAGCAAATGGTGCCCCCATCATCCCCCACCAATTTCTAGCATTTGCGAGGTGTTTCATCTGCATGGGTTAATGGTTTATTGATCTGAATTTCGTCACGCATCTTCTTGTCTCTGTTTTTTATTATTACTGGATGGCGGTGTCCGGCTTTTTCGTGAGGGATCTTAGATCCTGGGGTCTGGTTCGGATGGGTGGTTTAGTGTTATCAAGTATCATTTTACTGCTACTTCAATTGGTCTTAAATTTCATTCGTAAGGATTCACAGTATGCGCTGCAGGTGTTTTGGATTACCTTTTCATGGTTGAGCATCCGGTTCCAACCAAGGTCGGGATGATTCATTTCCATCGCGATCCAGTGTATGGTCTTCTTCATGGTTACTCTAGTACTCGTGCTAGGTAGCACGAGTACTAGAGTAACTAGTTCATCCTATATAATTGATCAATAGTAGTCTTGTGTCGAGGATTGCCAGATCAAGCTTACCAGTAACACTCCCCGGTCGTGATCAAAATAGCACCTATTAAGTCAAAGTTATATAATACCATAAGAATTGATTTACTCAATCGATACTGGAGTTAAAGTAGCAATAATCCCATATACGAGCATCTGCACTGCGCTTCATACTATCATGGCATGTTCCAACAGATCTATCAAGCTTGATAGAATGGATTTTATCAAGGCATAATCGGAAGTAATTCAAAAACTGTATTTAGTACAACCACCAAAGTAGGATAATAATATCAAACTCAATCCAATGAGCTCTTAGTAGTTCGGGAACTACTGAAATCTCCACGCAGGCTTTCTCTCCGCAAAAAGTCTATCCAATTCATCTGCCGTTCGACCCTTTGTTTCTGGAACTTCAAGCCATATCCAGATAAAACTGAGTAAACATAGCCCAAGCCATACGAAAGCAGCTTTCCCGCCGAGATTCGCTGGGGGAATTTAATTAGCATTACCAAATGAATCTTTTCTGTAAGACTAGAAAAAGAAGGGCAAAAAAAAGCAGCCAAAGCAAGAAGTCAAACTCACCCTGATCAGAATTTATCAAGTACGGAGTCGCGAAACTCAAAGACCAACTCACAATGGCATTAGCAACCATTGCCAGACCCTGCGTTTGAGAACGGAGTTCAAGAGAACTTATTTCGGAACATATACTCCAACAAACAGCTCCGATTGTTGGAGCGTGTAATCCGATAGCGAAGTTCATTGTATATGCCATGAAAAATAAAGATTTACGGGTGTGAAAACAGCCCGCTATTCCTGTACCAAGTAGAAGGGCACTGTTTAGCATTGTTCCGACTAGTAGGAGCCTGCGTCTTCCTAGAAACTATTTTAGCATATATCGGGCTAGTTTAAAGGGGGTACTGTACTGGCACTCTCAACGGAGCTGACAGAGGGGAGGGGACAAGAGAGAAAGGAGATATACCAATACAACAGAGTAAAATCCATGATAACATATTCCCAATAAGACTAACTCCAAATCCAGCAACGGCCAATTTAAAAGTGAGTTTTAAATCCAAACCGCAAATTCCCAGAAAATATAGTGATTGTGAGTAAAATGCAATCCCTGCAAATTGTTGGACCAAAAACATTCCACAAGCAATCCGAGTTCTTCGAAATTGCGTACCCTGAAAACAATCCAAATACCTCGCTCCAACACGCTCGCTACCACTAGGACCGGCATTAGTACTCCTCTCCGACTCAATCGTATCCCTCAAAACATCCAAATAACCCCTCGTCAAAGCCGGAGACTTAGCATAAAGTCGTTGAATAGCAATTTCAGCATCTTCATACTTCCCATTTCGAATAAGGTACAAAGGGCTTTCGGGGAGGATAAGAACGAATAAAATTATCGCACAGGGAAATGCCCATTGTGCGGCGAAAGTGGTTTTATATGATGATGGTGTTAGGATATCGATTCTTGTTGCTCCGATTGCCATTGCGGCTAGTTGGCCGCTATTCATGAAGAAATTTATTGCGGCTGTTAGGATTGGGCGCAGGGGCAGGGGGGAGATTTCGGATGTATATGTTGATGCTAGGGCTAGGAAGAATCCTAGGGCGAAGCCGTTGATCTATTGAGTTATAATTGAATTAGTAGGTTTGTTTGATTTATGAAAATTTTGCAGGTATTTGTGGGAGGAAATGAGGAGGGAAGACTGACTATTTTTCCGGCGAGAAGTATTCCAGGATGTGAAGCTGCGTATTGTACACCGATGCCTGAGATAGATAAAATGCATCCTGCGAGGAATCCGGAGCGTCGTCCTGTTTTGTCTGAGAACCATCCACATATTAGACTGCCTGATTTAGATTAGCATAGTATTTCACACGGGACTTTATAAGGCGTTTCGTTAGATGGTATGAAGTAGATATACCTATACTCATACCAAGAAATGTCATAGCAGACCAAAGGGCATTCCATGTTGCTGAGATAAGAAGTTCACCATTATATTCGTATCCGAAAACTTTTTTAAACCCCGGCATTGCAAGAATGACTGCGTTAACGGCTATAACAGCAATGAATTTAGAATTGAGACTTGGTGATGACTGGTTGTGAAAGAGCTTCACTCACCGACATCGAACCCCCAAAGCGCAGAATTAACACAAGCACCAAGACTAAAGAGAACGACTCTAGGATTCTCCTTTGCTGACTGCCATGCTGACAGATTGTGCATTTTCACTGCTATGCTGCGTGTACTTGGGACCTGTGTTTCTTGTGAATTAGGGTGTTTTGTGATTTGGGCTTGTAATTCCTCCATGATAGAATCGGGTGAATGGCTTATTTTTGGATTTGAGGAACGCTGGGTCTGGGATTAGTGTTTATGAGGGTTGAGTGAAATGGAGGTAGGAGGTTTGTATTGGAATGGAAGGAGACAGGAATCTTTCGGAGAGTTGAAGTTCGAGTAACGTGTTTGTGCTACGAGAGAACATAGAAACTAGGATGAGAGTAACTTGATGTGATAGGACTATAGGTATAGTTGAATGCTTAATCATAGCAGTGTAGGAGTAGAATTACGGACAGTCATATCCTAATGAGTCTGGAGTATTGATTCTATTCATACAATAGGCTTACTTACTACTCAGTATCCTCAGTAGTACTGAGGATAACTTGAGTATCTGGCCTGGAATGATATCTGCCAGTTTGAGAAAGTCCCTCGATATTGGATGGATCAAAGAATGGGTGAGATGTACTAGTTCTACTAGCAATTGTTCATGAGTTATAAACACTATCTTCATTTAGCTTTCGGAGGTAGGCTAATTAAGCCTACTATCAATCATCAAGGAAACGTATTTTCCAATGTGAAGCAAAGACGAGAGATGTCTACTGTGTCCATATATGCCGTGACACCAGCGTAGCATGTACAAACCGGCACTAGTGCCAGTAGTGCACAGTAGAACCTCCGAGACAAATCTATCGGCATACTATACACCGGACGAGCCGTACCGAAGAATTCTCTTCGGGAATAGGGAGCACGGAATCTCCAAAACGCCGAGAAATCGGCCTAAAACGCCTTTTATAAACGTAGGGTGGCGTCTTGACCTTGGCTTGGCTCCAAAAGCCCCCCTCACGCCCCAGCATCATGACCAATGCAGAAATTCATGGCGTGAAGTCACGTCTTGGGGCCAAGAAGGCTCGAGGACATACGCCAGCATTCCTGGGAAAGTTAAGCCCGGACGGGGCGTATGACCATTTTCTGTATTTAGGGAAAGCCAAGTTGTGGAAGCTTGCTGCGACGGCATTGAAAACGTAAGTGGGTCCGGGACTATGAGTAGAGGGATTTGTTATGCAGATTGAACGGTTTACACTAGGATGGTGCTATGGGAGAGGGGAGGTCACTATTGGTCAATTCTCGGGAGAGATGTTGAAGATGCGCGGGAAGAGCGAACAGAGGGAATAAAAGATCAGTACAGGGTTCAAGGGCGGCTCTGTGTTGAGCAACCTTGTAGTGTGAAAGATAGCACGATGCAGTCAAGTGCATCATTTGGACTATTCACCCTGGAAGCCTCTAGAAATCGTGTACCATGTATTTAACCTGTGGATCCAAATGATCCCGAATTTGCTGATCAAAGTCCGGGGGCCTTAGGTCCAAACTCAAATCAACACTGTTTGGGGCCATTCATTCTGCAAATGAGATTGGTTGGTTCCAAACAAAGTCTTCACACTTTTTTTTTTTTTTCTTCCTCCTTGCATGACTTGCAACTTTGCTTCGCCGTGGTCTTTCGATTTCCGCCCTACCGGGTAAAAACCCCCTAGGTGTTGCCAAGGGTCGTCCAAGATGCCCACGTGTGGTCCACGTGTATGGAGTAACAATTCTGAGATTAATAGAACGAAAGCAGATCGAGTTTCTATCAATCGGGTATAATATCACTGTCCCAGGTCTATCTGCCTCGCCGTGACCTCGAGATTATAAGCCGCAGGGGGAAAAGACGCAGAATCATGCAATATTGACAGCAAAAAGGAAACACTTAACCGGGGCGTTGCTGACTCGAAGGCGCAACAAGGATACCGTAGCATGAGATCCTGGTCTAGTTCGATCATTTCATATATGTAAGTGGTGCGTCTGACTCCACTGAGTCTCGGGCTTTACCGAGCTCCTCTCCCTTCGCCAAGTCATCTTTATATCAGCACAGGGAACTCACCTTATCCGCCCCTCTCCCCCCAATTGTCAGATGTGCATGACTAGTGAATTGCCCCATGGCTTGAATGGCTTGTCAGGCCCGATGACCAAACTAGGCTGCCCAAAAGATGTAGGATCCCCCGGACTTGGCCCGATAGACAATTGGTCGAAGATTCCGTCTCCCCGCTTCGACGCTTACGCTTCGAGCCTGTTAAGTGGGGTCAACTTGGGGTTAGTCTTGTACAATAATACGACCCTTTTCTACATTGCCTCTGCAGGATTGTGCTTGATCTACTATGTTGGTACATGACTCTCCTCATTCGGGGCGAGAAAGGATGTATCCGGGACGCTAGAATATGATATACCAACCCATTGAGGCTATTAAGCCACCATCCAAGCCACTGAACTCTCATCACCAGGGACAAGTCACAAGTAGAAATGTTATAGTCCTTGACCCCACGACGCCCGCTAGGATCCCGTCCCAAGGATCTTAGCCTCTGACGCCCGGTGTCTGTGCAGGAATTGGAAAAGTAGCCAAGGGGGCTGAGACCCGCCAAGAATCTATTCCTTTCGGCTTGAGCGGCCTTCAGCCCGAGTGAGCTCAAATAACGTTACTAGTATATGTACGATACAGGTGCCAATCTTTTCTTCCCCATGGGGTTTGTCTTCGAGGAATATTTTTTTTTTCTTTGAGAGAGTCTACACGTGATATCTTAAGTAGGACCTGTTCTACTTCTTTCACCAATCACTCTTCCCGTCAACCAACATTAGCAAAGAGTGTGTCACCAAGATGAGTGAGAAAAAGCTCTCTGATGAGCCTATTCAGGAGGAGAATGTTGTGGAAAAGAGAAATCACAGCATGACTGAAGCTACTCTTCCTCGCCAGGCGACTGGCATCAACATCGTTGAGAATCCTTTGACGGTGAGTTCGAATTGAAAGCAACTTTGAATTAACCATAAATTATTCAATGAAAAAAAAAGGAAATCAAAGCAAATGGAACTAATCTCTTTCTTCATGAATAGCGCATCTCTGCAGAGCAAGCTGCACTTGACGCCCGTCAGTTTGCTGAAACACATGGCATGTCCGAACACGCCGATCTATTCGCACGAGCCGCCAAAGTAGCCCGCGATCCTAAAACATTCGATGAACTTCCCGACCTCCTAGACGATGAAAAAGCGGCTCTTGAATATGAACGGGCCCATAAATGGCATGGTCCCTGGATGTTGTGGTACTCTATCGGTCTTTGCGCTATCGGAGCAGCCACTCAAGGATGGGATCAGACTGGAGCGAATGGAGCCAACTTGTCATTCCCTGAAGAATTCGGTTTAACTGGAAAGGGACATGATGAGTGGATTGTTGGGCTGGTTAACTCGATTATTTTCTTGACTGCTGGTCTTGTGTGAGTGATGTCAGACCTGATATCTCTGCGAAGTATCTGGAGACTAATCTTTATTTTCTCACTCTAGTGGTGCATTCATCGTTGATCCATTGAATCATTATCTAGGTCGTCGAGGAGAAATCTTCGTTACTGCTCTCTGTCTAACTGCTACCCCGATCGGTTCTGCTTTCACACACAACTGGCAGCAACTATTTGTCTGTCGATTTATCATGGGAATCGGTATCGGTGCAAAGAATGCTACTGTGCCCATTTACTCTGCTGAGATGGCACCTGCTCGTGTTCGAGGTGCTCTCGTCATGTTTTGGCAGCTTTGGGTCGTTGCTGGTATGGTTCTCTGATCCATTTATTTGGTGATATCCGGTTTTGGGGGGATAATGGCTGATTGCCTTCTAGGTATCTTCCTCGGATTCTGCGCAAACGTCATCGTCAAGGATACTGGTCGCATTGCCTGGCGTCTTCAACTGGGCTCGGCTTTCATTCCTTCGTTCGTCCTGGGCCTTGGAATTTTCTTCTGTCCCGAATCTCCACGTTGGCTGATGAAGCACGGCAAACACGCACAAGCATTCCAATCGATGCTACGTCTTAGAGCACACCCCATTATCGGCGCGAGAGATTTTTACTATTCATACATTATCTACGAGGAGGAATTGAAGGAGGCTCGGGGAGCTGGATATTTTGCTCGTATGTGGGATATTTTCGCTGTGCCGAGAATTCGACGTGCGAACTACGGTGCCTCGACTGTCATGATTGCGCAGCAGATGTGTGGTATCAATAGTAAGTTATGTGAACTCCAGCTGCAAAAACTTATCTGACTTTTTCCAGTCATTTCGTTTTTCAGTTCATCTATCTTCACGAAGGCTGGATACACTGATGAACAGGCGTTGTATGCCTCTCTTGGATATGGTGCGATTCAAGTTGTGTCCACTATTCCAACCCTATTCCTCATCGATACCAAGGGCCGACGAACTTTGACATTGATCGTGAGATAATTCATCATAATAAGTGGTGATAACAAAGCTAATTATGACAGACTTTCCCCCTTATGTGCATCTTCCTCTTGGCTGCCGGTTTATCCATTCTGAACAAAGCATCTACGCCTTCGTTGCATGTTGCTCCGGTTGTGCTGTATGTCTGAAGAACTTCTTGTTGATTGGAAGTAGAGCTAACGCGGGAATAGATTCGTTTACCTGTTCACGATCTGCTATTCGCTAGGCGAAGGGCCGGTTGCTTTCCAATATTCCGCCGAAGTATTCCCCACCATTCAACGTGAGCAAGGAATGGCCTGGGCTGTCTGCATCAACAATACCTTTGGTGAGTACAAGAAGTGTTTCCTCACTGAGCTTATGGCTAACGATTTCTAGCTGGTATCTTGGGCCTGACATGGTTCCGAATGGAAACTGTCATGACTCAGACTGGTGCTTGTAAGTATTTCCCACCGATTTATCAGCAAATCATTGCTAATCTCTTTATTTAGTCGGTTTCTATGCCGGATTAAATCTTCTCGCCTGGTTCATGATTTTCTGCTTCGTTCGAGAAACAAAACAATTGACTCTAGAAGAATTGGACCGTAAGTTTCACCAGGATCGTTATTATTATATCCCCGCGACTAAAATGTAGTACAGAGGTTTTCTCCGTGCCGACGAAGGATTTCATTCATCATGAATTGACCGTCTGGTTACCCTGGTTTATCAAGCGTCACATCTTCCGCAAGAATATCCCAAAGCCGCCACCAATTATCGCTACGGCCGATGAAGTCAAGCATGTTACTGCGTGATGAATTGGTCAGATTCTGTCATTTAGGGGGTGATCAATCTACCCTAGGACAGATCTTTTATGATTTGAGGAAACCATGATTTAGTCAGATTGCTCTTATAGCAAGCTTAATACCACTCTTCACTCAGCAATTTATGATTTTCAGATAGTCAAATTCGAGTCTTATTCCGAAGATGAAATGTCATACATACTACTAGTATAGTACCTACCTTCAGGTAGTAGCATGACTAACTCGATATGTATATTCTTGATCTGCATATTCCCGAGTAAATAAGCTTGAATGAATTCTGTACTACGTATCAAGCTCCGACGTCACGCAATATTCGCCGACTACACGCGGAGGAATCAATAACCGTGGAATGAGGGATGAATACGAGGTGAAGTATAGTAGATGTTAGTGAATTCATACAGGATTGCTGATTTCATTATAGTAATAGCAATATAACCAATAAAACCCTGTATTGTTCCAGTCTGCCTCTCAAATAATAGTACAACAGAGCTACACGCGCTGAAGCTTGAGATGCCGTGCAGAATAATTCTAAGTGACGATCTCACTATCACATTCAAGATGTATAAGGGATGCATTGCAATTTTTCTGAGGTTTTGATGAATGATGAAGGCTAATGATGCGAATTCTGGTAGTGTGGTTGAAAAATAGGTAGACACGTGGTAAAGATTCATCAGTCGTTATAGAGGTTGATTGAGTCGCGAAAAGATTGATGGAGCTCCGTTCTGTCCGAATTTGGAGAGACTCGGCGTGAATGATGAGGAAGCGGTTCTTTATAGAGACCATCGGAATAGTGAGGATAGGCACTAATTCAGTATAATTCTGTCGGATCAGAGTAACCCAATCGAGGTGATGGAAGAGACAGTTGACCAGCATCTCGCTTTACTTCACTCCTTACACAGATCCTCAAGTAAACCCAGCATCCGACGTTGTAAGTCCACAAGCTCTGACCTAGAAACCTTGGTATTCCCTGACTCCGATGTCGTTTCAGGATGATCCGAGTCTAGTATTAGGCTCTGCTTCAGCGCAAAGAAAGGAATGTCCATGCTTCTCAATTCTGAGATAAGAGCATTTGCCATTTTGGCAGAGGCTTGATAGACTTTTGTATCGTAGGTGTCTAGTTCTGCTTTTTCTTCCTTTGTTGTCTGGTTGAATTGTTAATATGAGGTTCATGATTGGTAGGTTATATGTTGAAACATACTGTTATCGCTTTTTTATCAACGGGTGCACCGATAGATCGTCTAGAGAAATTTAAATTAGTTAGGTTTTCTCTCTCGGACCAGCACTGGTAGGTAATGTAGTTGCTGATACGTACAATACGGCGTCAAGTTCTTTCTTTTTCTCACCCCGTGACTGTTGTCTTGATACTAATGCCTCGCGATTACGCCACCATTGTTGTTCGTGGGTATGTTGGCTGCGGATTAGACCACGGATGCGAAGTTGTGTCTCTTCATTTTGGCCTACTGTGCGCATTACATGGCGGAGTGCGGCGGGCCAGGTGGTGATGGTTGAGGCGTTGCTTGTAGTGGACTGTTTTGGTGGTACATCGGAATGTCGTGGAGCCGGATTTGATTCTCTTGGTTGTCGGGATTGTGTCCTTTGCTGCGGGTATTCTGGGTGACTAGAAGATGGATGTGGTGGGGGTGTAGATATTGATGTGGATGTAGATGTATTTTGGACAGATTGATGCTGTGAGGCTAGACCTGATAATGTCTTGAGGACTGAGTCTAGGCTCGAGCTATCGTAGGGATACTCCATGATCGATCGGATGTGAGAAAATAATTAAGAGGAGTATAGTTCACAGACTCATTCCCAATCCAACTGCATTCTTCAAAAAGAGATTCGTTGAAAAAAAAAGAAGAGTAAAGTTATGAGAGTAGTGGCAAGATGGAATGTAATTTGTATTGCGGAGTTGTAAAGAGGTGAAGCTGATGATGTCTTGGCAACTCCCGCTTGAAAATTTACCTTTCCTCCAACCATTACCACCTCCCATCCTCCCCGATTCCCAAACCAAAACGCGAGACCAAGACACGCGCATTAAAACCACTCGCGTCATCTTAAAGCACAGCTGTACACTTTATTCCTATTATCCTCCTTAACGCGCCCCTTATCCGGGCGTCATTCAATTCGATTTCGCTGCAAAAACCCAACCATCAGACCATTCCGCCGTGATGTCCCGATCAGCCGCGGACGCAACGCGCTTCACGGCCACAGGGCCATACGCCAATTCCAAGCCTAGCGGAGCTCCTTACGATTTGCCCAACTTCATGCAGAAAGAGAATGCTACCAGCAAGTCCTCCACCCCGCAGCGTGGACCGGATGGACAGCCCGAGACACCGAAGCAGAAGGTGGAACGACTACGAGCTCAGGCCCGGGCTGCTCGGATCGCGCAGTCTTCATCGGGATCGGATCGATTAATTGAATTTGGACGGAGATTCGCTAATAAGGCTCACAAGGGCATGGTTTACTCGTTGATTGTTGCTTCGGGTATGTGTTGAGTGGACGCGGAGGTAGAGCGGAGGTTAAAGAAGACTTCCAGAGATCAAGTCCTCTAGACCCTGCCTTCCTCTGATCTACTTTATCTTAAATGGTTGATTTGTATAACTGACGTGATGTGTTAGGTGTTTGCGGTGTCCTCACAGTCTACTCAATGGTCTCACTGACCATGTATAACCGTCGTCAACGTACCCTCTGGATCGAAAAAGAAGTCGCCACTCTAAACGAAGCACGAATCGCACAAGCTAACGGCTCCGCAACCGAGGAACAAATCGAACTCATCAAAAAGGAAGACATTGCCGAAATCGTGAAGCAGAAGCGTGCAGAGGAGAAGGCTCAAAAGCCCTGGGCTAAAGCTAAGGCATTCCTCTTCGGTAAAATGAACGCAGAAGATACCGCCGCGCAGAGCGTTAGATCGGCTTCTTCGGAAGTTGAGGCTTTACAGCCTGGTGTTTGGGATTCTATTAAGGCGAAGGAAGCGCAGGATGCGAAGAATGCTGCTGCTGCCGCTGCTGCGAAGACTGGTTCTACTACGCCGGGTCAATTGGATGTTATGGCTGAGAATGCGGAACGAGCTGCGAAGGAAACGACTCGTAGTTGGACTAACCGATTGACTTTCGGTTTGGTGCGGTAACTTCTTTCAAGTCGTTTTTCCTTTTCGTTTTTCTTCGGGGATGGAAAATATAAAATTTGGATTTGTGATTTGGGGAATGAAGTCTATCGACTACACACACCCACACACACCATTTGATATCCAATGACTATACCTTTCCTCCTCGCAGGCTCACAAGTCATCACATCTGCGTTTCTTGAATAATCTTGCATGGCATGTTACGAGTTCCATCTCGCAGCGTGCTTCCATCGTGACAAAGGGGGTTTTCCGGCGTTGCATTGTCTTGATGTTTCTCGTCTTCATTTCCGTCTCATATCTCCTATCTTTTTTTCTTTTTCTTTATCTTTCCAGGATGTGTTTCTATCTGATTCAGGTGATCCCAGGTGGTGTGATCCGTGTATATTGTGTACAGTACATAGAAAAAAAAAATCCCTGTTCTTTTTTTACAACATCCACCTCCACCCCCCGTATCCACAAACTCTCCAATTCGTCGCCTTCTACCAATGAATTAAAAGAACTTGAAATAATGAAATTTAAAATCACTGCCTACACTGCCTGCAAAATCAGTCAAGGGCAAAACGGTCCTCCATAAGGCCCACCTGCTATTCCCAACCGGGTTGGTCCATTCCAAGTTGGGCAAAACCCGCCGGCAGAGCGCTTTGCCCTGGTCTTGGACTTTGTCAACCCACCAACTCAATCATCTCTCCAGCCACGGTGGGGATGACAAAAGGAATTGTAGATCCTGTGGAAACTCTGGTCTTGAAGCTGTGACTTTAAATGAAGCTTTTGGTGGGTCCGGGGTCTGGGGTAAGTATACATTGATGCGGAGGTGAGCGTGCCAGTACTGCCATACGCATACTGTGTACACATACATTGGCAGATATTACAACTACCTTAGGAATAGGATGAGCAGTATGCCAGCCTACGCATTCACTAGTAAATTACTAATATGGATGAATGATCCCGATAGATAAATATCACCATTTTGGAACTAAATCAACGCTACTTCACGGACATGAAAAGTAATAGGTATCTATGTCAAATCCCACAACCACCGTCCAACAATACAACACATACAAGAAAAATTTTTGTCACCAGAAATCAATCAACCAAAACGCATAGAAATATCAAATACTAATAGCCAAAGCTACAGCACTTAGTGAGTGCCATTAGCACCATTCTGTTTAGACTTGACAGCCTCACGACGAGCACGAACACCGTCAGCAAGGTCATTCAAAGTATCAACAGTCATCTCCCAGTTGATACAAGCATCAGTGATGGAAACACCACGGAGAAGGTGAGAAGGTCCCTCGGGAGGAACCTTCTGGTTACCCTCGTAGATATTCGACTCAATCATCACACCAATGATAGCAGTCTCACCCTCACGAAGTTGATCAGAAACCTCCTTCGCAACCTTAGGCTGGTTAAGGTGATTCTTGTTGGAATTACCATGCGAGCAATCCACCATGAGAACCTCACGCTGCTTCTTAGCGCGAAGAGCTTCACGGGCAATTTTGATATTCTCCCGATCATAGTTCGTACCCTTGTTACCACCACGCAAGATAACGAATCCATGCTCGTTACCTGCAGTCTTGGTAATAGCCGCAAGACCCTGCTTCGTAACACCGAGGAAACGGTGTGGGTGTGCGGCGGCTCCAATGGCGTCAATGGCGACGGTCAGGTTTCCGTCTGTACCATTCTTGTAGCCGATTGGGAAGGATAGACCGGAGGCAAGTTCACGGTGCAGTTGGGACTCGGTTGTTCGGGCACCGATTGCGCCGAGGGAAATTAGATCGGCCATGTACTGGGGGGAAATGGTGTCGAGCATTTCGCTGGCGATGGGGAGACCGGTGCTGGTTAGGTCGACGTAGAGTTTACGGGAAACGCGGAGACCCTTGTTGATGTTGTAGGACTCGTCGATATCGGGATCGTTGATGAGTCCCTTCCATCCGACGGTTGTACGGGGTTTCTCGAGGTAAGCGCGCATGATGATACACAGGTCCTTGGAGAGTTTGGTGGAGAGTTCCTTTAGGCGACGGGCGTATTCGAGGGCAGTGTCTGGGTCGTGGATGGAGCAGGGACCGACGACGACGAGGAGACGGTCATCGCGCTGCTCGATAATCTCGACGGCCTCATTGCGACCTTGACGGACGGCTTTGATGGCGCGTTCGGGCTGGAGGAATTTGTTAGGGCTGGGTTTGTTTGGTTTGTGGTGGTTGTGGATTGGTGGGGGAGGGGAGAAGGGAAAGAAAAAAAAATGACTCACGGCGGGGATTTCAGTTTGGAGGAATTGAGGCTGGAGAAGAGGGTCGTAGCCGAGGACTACATGGACAGTTAGAGATAATTCAATACAGATGGAATTGTTGAATTATTTTCAATCAATTATTGTGGCAGTAATAGAGAGAGAAAGATTGTAGGGTAGCGAGTCATAGCAGCGCATACTTACCACGAGTGTCCTCGTTGACCTCGGTGGTGTTGACGAGAGGCATTTCGGAAGGAAATTTAGGAATACAATTCGCAAGAAGAAAGAAGCGAAGAGTAGGGGGAAAAAAAAAGGAAGAATGGAGAGAATACCGAGAAGGTGAAGAGGGAGAAAAGAAGAGAAGAAGAGAAGAGAAGGGAATAATTCGCAGAGGCAAATGTGGATTGGCGGGCGCCAAGTGGGACTTAAATAGAGCAGAGAAGATGTAATATGACTAGTATGGTATATATATGTATATATATATGCACATGTATTAATTAGTTATATTAATTACTATATATTACGGTATTATAATAATATAATATATGATAGATCGCCTGCATCATCAGCTATAACTAAATACTTAACATAGTATAGTAGTGTTCTACTCCTATAATATGAGGATGTAAGGTAGTTGTGGACTGGGCCAATCAGCGTGAGGTTATATCAACACTCCATTTACTCTGTATGCTCATTTTTTATTATAATTATAATTTTTATTCTAATTATTATTACACTACAAGTATTGAGTAGTGCTTAGTTCTAGTGTATGCAGATACAGCTGAATATGCAGAATGCAGCTGAGTCACTCCAGCTGAGATCAGATCGACTTGTGTGACGTGCATTTCTACATTTAGTTACTTGTATTCTACGTATACATCGTTGGTATGTGCAGATATTTGCTCAGTATTGCATTACCGTATTAATTATAAATAGTAGTTATTAATTGACTATTATCATTTGTAGTATTCATGAATATTTTTATAATATTAAGTGTTAACGATATCTAGTATACTGTCTACTTTATACTCTATAATAAGTGCTGAGTATGCTGAGTATGAGTAGTCTAGATTCCCGAGTCTCCACTTAACTTCTTCATCTCCTTGCTTCAACCGCTTCAATCGCTTCAATGATTCCATCCTAGCCCCAGTCCCTTGGAGTCTAATCCCGAGTCCTTCATCCTCCGAGTTTCACCACTACATAGTATACTCATCATGTTCCGCTCTTTAAAACGATCGCGCGATGACTCGGATGACTCCCCCTTGGACTCTAAGGTACGTTCACTTCGCAACAGTCAACAACAACAACAACAACAACAACAACAACAATACTGCCAGGTACAATCCACTCACACTGGCAATAGAAAGTCCGCCCATGGCAAGATACATCCACTTCCATCTCCACGACAATCCCCATCCTCGAACAACCCGACACAGATCAAATCCTCCGATTTCGCGCCCCAACATTAACCCCCATCGACTCATCAGACGAGGAAGACAACTCCAAACATGCATTACAAACAGCCACCATCACAAAACTCTCCCACTCAAAACCCTCACCTCTTCACCCCAACCACCCAAAACTCCTCCTAGCCGCCGACGATCTCTCCCCCTGGCAACAACAACCCTCCAACCAGCCCTCTCCAATCCCCCACGCCCTCATCCATCACTCCCTCGATATTTCCGAATCAGCTCTAACAGCCCCAGCCTTCGGCCACGATGAATCAGATTCAGCCCCAAGACTCTCCGCAGCGGCACCGCCACCCCAACCAGACACAATGATGGAAGATGTCCCGCAAAAGATCCACCTCCCAGCAATCAGACTCCCAAGCCCAGTCAGCGACACCGACATGGCTATGACTGATTCCATCCCGGAACCACAACTACAGACGGTAGATGATTATCCCTACCGCGTCCCGACGCCGGGTCTAGATTATGGTACCGTCTCGCCGATTCCTGTCGCTGCTCATCCGATGTCGCGTCATGTTTCGAGACAAAATACACCCACGCCATCGTGTCCGATTCCGCATCGTCGCTCGGCGCTAGTTATGGGATATCGTGCTGATTGTGATAAATGTCGGTGCAAAGTACCTGGTCATTATAGTCATATTGTTCAGCGGGCTTGACGAAGTGGAGATCTGGGGTGATCATGGGTTGGGAAGGAGTTTCAATTTATTTCTATCTTGGTTTCGTTCTTTGCATATCGGTATGCGGTGTTGTATTTTAACGGTTTATTTTATTGCGGAGGCGTTTGGGATACCATGGGATGTAGCTTGATTGGAGGAGTTAGCTTGGGTTATAGTCTATCGTCACTGCATTCTATATCTCTGCCCAGAGGTTGATTGAACGACATCCATTGGTTTTACAACTTCATTAATTGGAACATTCATTTATCTAATTTGACGCGTGTACTCTCTTTGTAATTGCCTTATGATATTACTCATTGAACTTCTAACTAAAATGTAGTACATTATTACTCTTAAATGGGACCCTCCCAACGAAGGGTCCGAAACCTCTTTTGTATGGCACCTGTAGTGAAAACTATATTATAATATAGGGGTATATTATCATAGTCTTTAGTTTGGAGGATCCCATTACGGAGCAATAATGTAGAATTTCAATGAGGGACCGGTTAGTACTACAATCATTTCCAAGTCTAGATTGGCATTGTTTTACTTCAGCCAGAATACGGCGACTGCCTCACTATCACGAAATCAAATGAACTCTGCTAAGTCTAAGTTCGATTTGTCTTGAGAAGAATTTTCGATCAGCGAATTTCTTCGATCTAGTACTCATCAACCTTGATAAATCCGAATATCTTGCTCCGAACCCTAGCTTGGCTTTACACTAGCCCTTGTGCTAAGTATAAATTACCTTTGAGCTTGAGATCACCGATACCTATCGGTCCATAGGTATGGAGGGGGCAGATCTCGGGCAATTTGTCGCCTGCGTCAAGCTCGCAATGCTCAGAGGTGTCAATACTATAGAGATTTTAAAAGAAATTCTAGATTGAAGATCGAAAGCACAGATTGAGATCGCGCTACATACAATCAAAATTGAAAAGATAGTACAACTAAACTGATATTCCAGTTGATTTATATGAATTGAGTATGAATGACAACATAATGGTGTACAGATCACCCGAGATCTCGAAAGAGGTTCTTCCGGAGATAAGAACGGTTGATACTCAGTGGGATTTTCCGTTCAAATTTGAACCAAAGTTCCATGGATGAAATGACCAGTCTCGCGCTGAAATTTCTTGGAGGACACTCTAACTCCGATTTCAATATGGCGAAGACACTGGCAGAAGCTCAGCGAAAGCGCCCAAGGGATCGAAATCGGTTTCTTTTCAGAGAATATGCAATGTCGAATTGGGAGCAACATGCATCCAAGTGTCTCCCGCTGCGCTGCGAAATTAGGACTTTATTCCTGAAACTTCTGGATAGAAAAGTTCTGAACCCTCTCGCGGCTGCGAAGAAAATATCAGCGTTATTCGCACTGGCGGTTTCTGTTGGCCATATAAGTACTGTGGAAACCATTCTCGACTTTGACGAACTAGACGTTAATGAGGTTCTGTATCCTCATGGCCGTACGGCATTACACATGGCTATCATATGTGGAAGTACCGAAATTGCGATTCTTCTTATTCAGAAGAAATCGAAACAGATTAACTGTCTTATCGAAGATCATTTTGACAAGTCAGCCATAGAGATGGCATATGACAAAGAAATGTTCTCTCTACTCAATGTGCTCTTATTTCTTGCAACTAACGAAGACATCAAGAGTCGAGTTCACAGTGGTCAGTCAGTGGAATTCAAGTCTCTCTCACTGAGGACCGCTATGGTGAAACTTCCCCGAGAGCTCTCGGAATTGACTAATGCACATAGTGGAGTTTTGGTGCGAGAGGTTGCTGAAGAGCGTTGTGAGCTGGAAGCGCCATTAGATGGACTGGGTTGTTATAATGAGGAATCTGATCAAGGTCACGCAGAGCAAGCTTCTCGAAGAGATCTTGATGACTTTCGAGACGGGGTTCCCAGTAGAAAAGACTCTGAGACTTTGAAGATCAGGCTTATCGAGGCTCAATTGATGGCACTTAATACACAGGACAGTGTACCGTTTCTGTACCAAGAATAGTCAACTAAACTTGAATGGGCAAAGCAAGACTTTTGAGATGCTCAGTATTGTAAGTTTCTCTTGCACAATTGGGAATTAAACCATATGTAATGTCTCGAACCATCAGCATAGGCCTTATATCAAGGTAGGTAGGTACCTTGAAAGAAGATCTATCTCTACAATTAAAGCTCCAGCTTGAACAGGCCAACTTGGAACCAACCGATCTTTCGAACTCGTCTGAATGCCGTAAATTCATGAAGAGGCTTAGACTGCATCTCATCACCCACACACCCATTGTGCCAAGCCTCACAGTAATACAGCCTCGCTGCCCTGACTGCCCTCCTTGCATGAAGCTATTCAGTCCATACAAAGAAACCAGCATGGCATTTTCTATGTGGTGAGTATGCATGTGGTATTTCTTTCCTTTGCATTCTATTGATTTGCATCTCAAACCAGCCATCACATGCACCGCAAGTTCAAACTCGTCAGTAAACAATTGTAGTTGAACAATCAGAGGATGCCATGTCCGAGAATAGCAAACTTGAAGTGCCAACAGCCCTAGCGAATGGAGAATTATCAGACAAAGAGAGTGGGAAAAGGGCATCTGGAGGCTCGTGGAATGGCAGATGCCAGAATGTGGCAGTAAGTTCATTGATCGTATCCTCAATGTGTACGGCATAATGTAGTCAATTTGGATATCTGGGCGTTGTACCTTTCTGTCGGTCTAAATGACCTTGGCAAACCACAGATCTGTTTTGTCGCATTGGATGCCATGGTCATGTCTTTCAATTTCAGTAAGCCACACTTTTTTCAAAGACAGAATCTTCGAGATGTGGTTTATGGGGAGGGGTTCGTACAGGGTTTGGGATCTTTGTCTTTGAGGGTTCTCAAAGAGAAAACCTTCGTTTCAATTTGAGTTTTCTCTTGAAACAATAGCTGGTGCAGCCATGTCTGTTTACAGACAGAATCTGCGAGAACTGGTCTTTGGACCAGGGTTCGTGCAGGGTTCGCCTATACTGCATTGGTATAAAGCCACGTCCAATTTCGGGTAATAATTTTGCAAATTCTGTTTGCAAACATTGTCCCGGTATTGGACGCGACTGTATACAGTGCCGACCGTTATTGCCTTCCATATTGGAAGACAAAGACATACTATGCTAGGCCCTAGCCACATGATATGCTAATATTAATCCGGTTAGTCCTGTATTAAAAGTATGTTATAGGATTATGTGGTAATACTGGAAGATGCGCGCGTCGCACGCATCGGCCCTGAAACGAAAGGAAAAGGAAATAGGAATTCAATCTTAAAAGCAGCCTTGTTGGGGTTCCTTAAAGCAGAAGGTACTTGAATCGAGTTGGGCCAATCAGAACAAGTCATACAAGTGACTAATAGCCGTAACACGCAACCGGTGAAGGAAGTTTGCTATTCGTTGGCCTCATTTTCGTTTTTATTTGCAATTATATCGGCGTACAAAAGTTTGGTCTTATAGACGCCTTCTTGGACTAGTGATGCTTACTCGTGACGAGCCATTGGTGTCGTCTACCGCGTTAGCTTTCATAATCTGAGTGTCTTCCCTGTCTTCAACAAAAGTATTCTCTCCAGTAAGCTTAGGGTGGTAGATGGTAGCATTGACAAGATTGTACTTTAGGTGGCTATGAAACAACCCGACGGACGAATAAATGCGGCCAACAAATTACACAGAAGCGATGGGTTAACATACTAGAATAGCAACAAAGAGAAAGATTCCTATTGCATATCGTGGACGATACGCAATAAGACCATTTGGCGTGGCATTTAAATGTAAAATATAATAGAGAATCGAATGATTTAGAATCAGATAACATGCAGATTCTATGCAGACATGCATGGAGAACCCTAAAACCCTAATACACCAGACCTGAAAAAGACTGAAGCGCCAACGAGGTACGTGCGTGGCAGCACGACCCGTACGAATTAAAGCCTCTTCTTTTTACGTATTCTATTGTTGCACTCGTACACGTACTTCTGCATTGATCAGTTCCCTTTCTCTCATTTCGTACGTTTCAGAGTACTCGCGATAGAGTGGAAACTTGATTGTCATACAGATATAAAATATAGGATCAGCTACAATGAAACAACATGCTATTTCAGAATAGAGCTAATTCGTTGACTCTGGTAAACTTAAGAGCCAATAATATCATACCCTCTTGATCAATTGAATTAATTGGGTTCGAATTCATGGATAACTTTTGCGAAGGCCCGGAGCGCGTCACTCGGTAACACACATTGCTGGCTTGCCGAATACATTAGTTCAAATGTTTGAAAAGCACATGAGAAGGCCTAAAATTACAACATTTGAAGCGTTTAGAACAAAATCAGACATTTATAGCCTTGAAGCATTCGAAAATGTCTCTATGCGACCACGAGCGCTAATATAACTCGTCCCAGTACTTAACATGCAATTCACCATTGCTACTTCCAATACGCTCCGCACTGATGGATAGATATTCTTCTCCCAGTTTACCATGAAGAGTGGGCACCTTTCCTTCACCGTCCAAACGGAATTCGATGTCTCTGAAACCAGAGCCACCTTTCGCATTCCATTTCAAACGACCTAGAAACGAAGAAAAAGATCCAGTTAGCCCACGTTGCCTCTAATTTGGGAATACAGAATACAAAGTGCGTTTACCCCAAGAATCTGTTGCTAAACATTTGTCCAGATCGAGTTCGGTGAGGGCGAAATGAGGACCTCGAGCGTCACTGAAATCCTCGACCTGAAGTACACTTCCGTTCATTCGGACCCTCCCGGCCTCGCGAAGAAAATGTCTAGGGTAACAGACACATTCCAGTTTTCCATTGTTGTTTTTGACCCGCTCGGCCAAATTGATCTCTCTCTCAAACAATCCCCCTCCGGGACCCCACAACTTAGCCCGCAAAATGGGCACACCGTTTTCAATTTTAAAACTCGGATCTGTGGCAAATTTGGAGAACCTGCTACTGTCCCACAAGAAATACGCTGACAAAAAATATTCCAATTAGCTTAGATTGTTTTAGTCAGGACAGGAAACATTTAACGTGTGACGTACAGTTTTTGTTCCCCAGGTAATCATCTAGGTCAAGGGAAGATGCATGCCTGTTACCCTCTTCGTCCTTGAGTCTGGCAGTGAGAATATGTCCGTCAATGAATTTAAGCATAGCATCGTTTGGGAAGGATAAGTCGGGTTTTTCCGACTGGACTTTGAATACGCCATCCTCGATTGTAATCCGGTCAAGTTTGAGGGGTATCAATGGATGACCCTCTGCAAACTCGTGCATTTCAGCTTGCATCGTTGGTACGTCACCTTCCCAGCGGAAATGGGCAATATTGCAATATTCGTCGTAGCCACTGCTGTCCCACTTGAGAGCACCTGCCAAAACAAAGAGAGGGGCATAAGATTGATTTCCATACAATTTGAAACGAAGCAATTGATCAAGTATCCCTTACCATCGTGCCATCCTATATACTTGTTCAAATCGAGTCTGATGACCTCGCGGAAACGGTCTCCCGCGAGCGCGACCATCAGAAAGCGGCCGAATTGAATATAAACTTCGTCGACATCGCTAGGCGTGAAACCCATTTTGTGTGTGGATTGGGGTTCGGATTAAAATTGCGAACAGTATATGGAATAGAAGTGATCTAATGAAAAAAGGAATGGGAGGGAGAAAGAGTGTGTACTTATAGTGAATTCGTCTTCACGAAGTATTCGGCTGATTCAGTCTCTTTCTCCACTTAAGCGAACAGAGGCGCCCATCTGGTGAGCTGAAAGCAATCAGTGACGCAAATGTCAAGGCAAATGCTGGATCTAAGGTTCCACTATATCTGCAGATCTGAACCCAGGACAGCGGGTTGCAGATGTGGAGTGGAGTGCTGAAAAAAGACCTGTCTTTCATATCCAATCGAAAGGATGCGGGGTCAACCAAGGGAGAGAACTATTGTTTAGTATACAGATAGATGCTCAGGTACAATTGGGGCCGCTTTCGCCTTCCATGTCAGAAACACACAAGTGTCAAGGAGACCTCGGTGTTGGAATTCTTGGTAATAGACGCAATCAGTCATTAATGTACAATCATTTCAAGGACGCAGGTTGAGCATAGTATAAAGAGAATTAGATCAGATAAAAATACGGATTGCCACGTAGAAAAGTGAAGCACGGGGAAGAGAAATGAAGGCATTATCAGTGGCAATAATACTAAGTTCGACAACTGTAAAATCGATAAGCGAGGAGGCCACGAAGTAATAGGAGAGCAAGAACTTGCATATACCTGCAGATATAACCCTACAACCCTAAAGCCAACAGATGCCAGTCCGACAAGGGTAAGGTGGAGGTATCAGAACGGGCGAATCAGAGAAGCGCGTGGCAAGACAGTCCATTTATGAATCGTAAATCCTTTTTTACCACGTTCTCGCGCACACGTATATCCACGTTTACTACTGGAAGACGCGCGCTGCGGCACGCTGTAAGCCCTGAAACGACGTGGTATCAGTGGCCTTTCCTGTGGATAAAATGGCTGTTAAACGCTCGCGATGCAAGGGTTAAAGCAAAGAGCCCCATATATATAGTACGAGACCGCAAGCCTTAATTAAACAAAACGAAAGATTCTTGAAAAGGAATCAGAATAGCGATCAGAATAGTGAGTGTATAACCGTAATCCGGCTACTAAGAGTAACCGAAATAATTTTTCTATACTATTAAATTGTTTTTGTACAGAATTAAGGTCTCGACTATTTGTGGGTATTAGGTGTCTGGTAAAAGTCAGGGGATATTGAAAGCACTACTTACTTATATACGGGTCCTGATTTCTTTTCTTCAGGTTCTACAATAAAGATGGTAAAATTATAATTAGTTGCGCAATTAGTTGTCTATGAACTATGGTGAATTCCAGTATTATTGATAACAAGTTATTTTATAGTACTTATTTTCTTCTGGTTTCAAATAGTACAATTTAAAATCCCAAATTATCCATTTTTTTTGCAGAGAGATGTTTTTTGAAGCTGGTGATCAAAGTCGAATTGCTTTTTTTTGTCAGTATTCCGCAATAATACACCTGAAATATAAGATTGGATATATTCAGCCGGAATCTATCTGTTACGCGGTGCAAACTGGTCACTGTAAGCTGATCCTTCGTGGTCCTAATACGTACCTCAAGTCTACCGTCTCACAACCGTACCGTTGCTATCCTAAGCCTTACACGGGCTCGGATCTGTAGAGCAAGTCTTGTAGGCGTGCCAGTTGATGCGCGCCAGGTAGGTCAGTCCGAAGAGCTCCCCTACTTGTAGAGTGTAGTTGTAGTAATACTGTGTTGAAGTAAAGATGTACTCAAGTAACTTATTGAGATTGATTGCGAAGAACTAAATACATGTGTGTAGAACTATCCTTATATATCTAGCCCCTCGTGGCGTGGTATATTGGAGAGTATGCCTGGTGGTATACCAGGTCGGACCCTTCCAACTACCCATTGGTATACCGTATGGTATACCCTGGCGTCACGTGAGTTTTTACCGTCACTTAGTGTTGTGGCGTAATTCGATATACACTCGAGTTCGAAATTGGCTTCCTTGAGAAATACACATACTTGTGTTCTGAAACACTCTGCCAAGACATATGATCCAATCACAGCAAAGAAAGCCAAAGGCTAGACTCCACAGTAATGCTCAAAAAAGTATAGCCGCCTCTCTTATTGGCCCAATCTTAGGGTCTGAGATAGTTTCTCTGTGTAAAATATGGAAGTTAATTTCGAACTCGAGTGTAAAGAGCTGCTAACCTCTCCCAAAGCTCAATCCATTCATGGTGCCCGTATTCTGCCCGAGCTGCATGCCATGATTCACTCCAGAAAAAGTAGCATTCGAAACATAATTCACCGCCCCTTCCTTCTCGGGTGAAGGGATCTTTGCCACCCATCTTGTCACAACCCTTGCGACCTTGACGAAGTCCTTATCTTCGCTGCTTCCAAATTGGCTAATCTGTTGGTGATTACCTCCAAGTCGCTCGGCAGGAGGACCACCAAGACATCGAGCCAAAGACATATCAACAATCTTGACATCACCATCACGAATGTTCGTAGTAGAACCCTCATAGAAACATTCGATACTAAACTGAGCCCCCGATTCCCTAAGACTTGCAAATTGCTGAGGAATCGAGACGACCCAGTTTGATATTTCTCTTAACTCGCAGTCCGTCGGAGTCTTCTTCCGAGCTAATTGAAAGTATCTTTCAGCTGCTCCCAATGTATCAAGCCGGAAATGAGGTGTCCCTAGTAAGAGGACACCCCGCACACAGCCGACGACTTTCTTCCTTTCATCATGATGGCTCGCTGCCGCCAGTGCCTATAGATATAAGCCTATGTTAGTATATATCCTGGAGTTTAGTTGTAAATGACACTGTGCTTACATTTTCACAGACCAAGCCACCAAGGCAATGTGCAACCAAAATTATGGCACGATTTTCCTGTGGTTGAATTGTGATGATTAATAGACATAGACAATAAGTACAAGAATTCTTGAATGGGGAGAGATATTAACCTCCTGTTTCTTCGCGCGTTGCTCCATAAGCGATTCGATCAAATCACTGGAAATTTCAGAGATCAGATCCTCCTGGCTCCAGAAACTCTCGATCGTCACGTCATATTCATAGGAGAGGATACGGGCCTCAGGAACCTTCGCGGAGAGAAGCTTCTCGGGCCAGAAGACAGAATTCTCCGCAGAAGTCCATGGTGCTAGAACGCCATGCCAGCCATGGACAAAAACAATGCTATTTTTTTTTAGTATGAACAGCGCGCTTGATGGGAAAATAGATGGGTTTCTATTACTCGACCTTAGCATCCCCCGGATCACGAATCACTTTTAGTGACATCTGGATACTGTGTTGTTATATAAATTTCCGAATCTTGGAATAGGGTTCATAAGAAAGGAGACTTTTAATCCATTATGTATCGCTTAATGAGTCCTCAAATTCGCGGGTTCAACTAGGGCGGGGTAAGTGGAAACAAATAATGCAAGCCTCGCAAGCCTCGCTTACTTACTCAGAGCGATTCTCGCTTTGATATAGTATGCTTCGCTAGCTTGCGTAGATTGCCTATTTAGGAGAAGCAAAGAAAAAATAGAGGAACTAGAAAAGCCATTGTGGGGGCCAAATGGGAGAAAGTGGGGGCCAAATAGGAGAAAGTGGGGGGGTTTCTGAACATAGCTTCAGGCGATGCACCAAGCCTAAGAAACGCTACGATTTGTTTAATCGTCATCCTGGCACAACAGTCTAAATATGTAATAATACCCCGCACTTGGCTGGGTGACGAGCAAACTCTCTAACCTAGAAAGCATAGTACTACGTGTTATTCGAATCATGGTATCGACTACTACCACTCGCGTCAACTATGGGTTACACATAGAAAACAATCCGGGCTCAGTCGAAGCAAAGTTTTATGGTAGGGTCGATTTTATGTCCGATAAATTCAATATATCAAGCTTACACTAATTAAAGTGCAATCTCCTGAAGATGTCGATCGATCTTGCCTACAGAATCTACGCTGCCCGGATTCACTTATCGTGAAACATCGTCTGACAGAGACCAAGGACAAATTACGCCGTCAAGTGTTTGAATGGATTTTTCAAGACCCGCAGTATCAGAGATGGCGAGATGGCAACGAAATCTGCCTGCTTTGGATTAAGGGTGGTGCAGGGAAAGGGAAGACAATGATGACAATCGGTCTTGTTGACGAGCTTTCACGTGGCCCACACGAATCTGCTGTGTTGACTTATTTTTTCTGTCAAAACGCCGACAACGAGCTGAACACCCTTCAATCAATCTTAAAGGGTTTGATTCTGAGATTGGTGAATCAACAACCCGAGCTGAAAGAATCTCTACGACGCCGTTGGGATTCCGAGAACGATCGTTTCAATGAAGACATGACCTTATGGAGAAATCTTTGGCATATCTTTTTGGAAATGTTGGATCGGTGCACCGCGTCGAAGATATATATCATCGTGGATGCTCTTGATGAATGCCAAGATGGTTGGATGGGCGACTTTTTGAAGCTCATCGTCCGTAATGGACTAGACCGTCCTGCCAAATTCAAATGGCTCTTGACAAGCCGACCATTGGACAGCGCGGAGCGGGCATTGCTAGCCGGGAATGACCAGGTGCAAGTCAGTCTGGAGCTCAACTCAAACTACGTTCTTGAAGCTGTGAAGGCCTACATTACCGATAAAGTGAATGAGCTGAGTCGTTATCATAATTATACGCCGTCACTGACAAAGGCATTGGAAACGGAGCTTTTAGCAAAGGCTGAGGGTAATTTGTTATGGGCGAGCCTGGCATGTAAGAGGCTCGAGAGTGTCCAGAAAGATGCAGCATTGACCACAATTCAAGACTTGCCGCCAGGCCTATATCCTTTCTACGATCGGATACTGAATCAACTACGCGAGGGCGATCAAGATGATGTTTATAGGTGTATTCGACTACTCAAGGCAATGATGCTGGTATATCGACCTCTAAGAGCGGAAGAAGTTACGAGTGTGACTGGGCTGGCTAATGATAACGGTGCCGTTGAGGCGCTAGTGAATCGCTGTGCCTCGTTCCTTAAGATGCAGGAAAGCACTATTGAGTTTGTTCATCAGTCCGCTCGAGACTACTTGACCGCGGAGACTAATCAGTCTATTCTTGGCTTATATGGACACTACGGACATTATGAAATTGTACAAGGCTGTCTATCTCAGTTATGTGAAAAACTAAAGGTCAATCTTCTTGACCTTCCGCGACCTGACTCGACCATAAGAGATTGGAAACCGCTAAAAGACGAAAAAAGAAATATCCAGCTATCTTGTCTGGACTATGCGGCTACCTTTTGGGTGCAACATCTAGAGGCTATGGAGCGAAACACGATAGTGCAGAGCGGGCTTCTTGATAAGGGCCTTGTTGGGATATTACTACAGTCGAAATTGCTAGAATGGCTGGAATGCCTTATCCTATTAGGCAAGCTACCGATGGCAATCGAAGCGTTGAAAGCGTTGGTGAATATAACAAAGGTGAGCGTTTCATGTTGTTCAACCTCTAGGGACTCTGCTGATAAGCTAAAACAAGGGTGACCATTTAGCATCCGCACTTATAGAGGATGCTAACCGTTTTCTACTAAAATATTACCAAATCATCACTCGTTGGCCGTTACAGATATATAGCACCGCCATTATCTTTAGCCCTGAATCAAGCGTCGTGAAGAAGAAAAACTTAGATAGAATCCCGGCATATTTTGAGAAAGTTCCAATTATGCAGGGCGCTTGGGGTTCTTTGATACGAACGCTAGAAGGCCACTCTAATTCAGTCACCACTGTGGCCTTTCCACTAGACGGCAAGCAGATCGCATCGGGTTCTGGTGACACAACCATCAAGCTTTGGGATACCGCCACAGGTGACCTTCAGAAAACACTTGAAGGCCACTCTGGTTATATCACTACTGTGGCCTTTTCACCAGACGGCAAGCAGATCGTATCAGGCTCTGATGACAAAACCATCAAGCTTTGGGATACCGCCACAGGTGACCTTCAGAAGATACTGGAAGGCCACTCTGATTCAGTTACTACTGTGGTCTTTTCTCCAGACGGTAAACAGATTGTATCAGGCTCTGATGACGAAACTATCAAATTTTGGGATACCTTTACAGGTAATCTTCAGAAGACAATAAAAGATAACTCTGATTCAGTTACCACTGTGGTCTTTTCACCAGACGGCAAACAGATCGCATCAGGCTCTGGTGGTACAACCATCAAGCTTTGGGATACCGCTACAGGTGATCTTCAGAAGACACTGGAAGACCACTCTGATTCAGTCACCACTGTAGTCTTTTCACTAGACGGCAAGCAGATCGCATCGGGTTCGGGTGACACAACTATCAAGCTTTGGGATACCGCCACAGGTGGCCTTCAGAAGACACTTGAAGACCACTCTGATTCAGTTACCACTGTGGTCTTTTCACCAGACGGCAAGCAGATCGTATCAGGCTCTGATGACGAAACCATCAAGCTTTGGGATACCGCCACAGGTGACCTTCAGAAGACATTCGAAGGCCACTTAAGTCCAGTTATCACTGTGGTCTTTTCACCAGACGGCAAACAGATTGTATCAGGCTCTGATGACGAAACCATCAAGTTTTGGGATATCCCTACAGATAATCTTCAGAAGACACTGGAAGGCCATTCTGATTCAGTTACCACTGTGGTCTTTTCTCCAGACGGTAAACAGATCGCATCAGGCTCTGATGACGAAACTATCAAGCTTTGGGATACCTCCACAGGTGATCTTCAGAAGACAATAAAAGGCGATTCGAAATATGTTGAGACCGTGGACTTTTCACCAGATGGCGAGCAGATTGTAATAGTTCCTGGTAACGGAAATATCAATCTTTGGGATACCGCCACAGGTGACCTTCAGAAGATATTTGTAGACCACTCTGGTTCAGTTACCATTATAGCCTTTTCACCAGACGGCAAACAGATCGCATCAGGCTCTTATTCAGTTATTACTATAGCCTTTTCACCAGACGGCAAGCAGATCGTATCAGGCTCTGATGACAAGACCATCAAGCTTTGGGATACCGCCACAGGTGACCTTCAGAAGACACTTGAAGGCCACTCTGGTTATATCACCACTGTGACCTTTTCACCAGACGGCAAGCAGATCGCATCAGGCTCTTGGGACCGAACCATCAAGCTTTGGGATACCGCCACAGGTGACCTTCAGAAGACACTTGAAGGCCACTCTGGTTATATCACTACTGTGGCCTTTTCACCAGACGGCAAGCAGATCGCATCAGGCTCTGATGACAAAACCATCAAGCTTTGGAATATCGCGAAATATTCTAGGAGCTCCAAGTTCTTTCGGCGTCCTCTCGCTAGGTATTTCAAGCTGCACCACTGTAGAGAAATTCGAACCTCTGAGCCAGTGCGTAGCCTAAACTTTTCGCCATGTAACCGGTACCTTGTAACAAACATGGGACCAATCATGCTCAAGGAAATTATTATGAACAATGAGGACAGAAGCCAGCACTCTTTACAGAGTCTCTGTGTCTCAGGACAGTGGATACTTTATGGAGAAATGCCCTTCGTTCGGCTACCGTCCGATTTCCAGCCATCTTCTTCCGATGTGCAAGGCGATCAGATCGCTATTGGATTGCTTAATGGTCAAGTTTTGTGCTTTGACATTAATCGACATATCCTGCAGTCAATTTTAAGCACTCCAGTCACAATCGAGTAGGCTAGTTGGGTAGAAATCTGGCCAGGAGGGGAGTCAGGCACATTAACTGCTAGAAATGTTGCAAGGTCAGATATAATCTTTCAGTAAGAACAGAAACTTGTTCTATCTTTCTACGTTTCGACGAGGATGTCGTTAATTATCGTTTATTTTTCTATATCTATCGTTACGGATTCAGAGCAATTTAACCTCCTGTTGATTGATCGAGAGGCGCGGCAGAAGAACCGTATAGCTACCATGACACCGTACGGGTTGGAAATCTCTGTCTGCAAGCCTTCCACCCTCGAGAACTTGCAGGTATGTTTTGATTTAACGGGACCTGTAGCATCTACGAGGGCGCAGATTCGTCATGAAGCCTTGGAAATGTGGTTGTATACGCAAACTCTTACGTCTGGAGCATGGGTCGCCTGCCAAGAAGGATGGCTCAATTAAATCCGACAGGATTGAAGAAATTGCATCCAATCAAGTAGCATGATCTTGTTTCTAATAAATTCAACCACGCCCCACCTCCAGGACCTTTATCTCCAACGCTAGAAACCGGCGATTCTGTGCATAACAAGTCTTTTCAAATTGACATTTCACTGTTCCCATGGTTCGTTGCCGCCAGTGGAAGCGGCAACCAAGAAACCCAGATAAAAATTGGGAAAGTGGACGTGGGACACTCAGGTTGCAGCTTCTCGCCTTCCAGATAATAAACATACTTCCCGCTATTATGATAGCCCGGTAATTTACGGTACATCTTCAAAACCCTTTCAAAACCAATGAGGCTCAATAAGCCTCTTCCAGAAGTAGTTTAGCGTTTCTTGGCATTAGGGTTCCAGAAACAAGAGAGTGCCGGGGGTGACACCGAATTCCAGGAATACTGTATCAGTCTGTTTGACATACATTAGTCAATTCAATTCTGTAAAAGACTACTAGTTCTGCCAAATTTCTAGCTCGAAATCAGGATTTATTGTGGCTTTCCTAGAAAGGTGCGCGCTGAAAATCTTCCAAAGGCTCTATAAAGTCAAGAGGACTGCTGTGGAGGAACAAGTCTCTGAGATTGGGTTCGGGAAAAAACCTAGTACAGTAATAGGGGGACCTATAGGCCATTTTACTTTGGGCAGGATAAGAGTAAACTATATATGGCAAAATCTGCAAACGAATAAGACAAACTCACATTGGTTGATCACAAAGACAAATCCGTTCAATATATTCGAGACACCGGGAGATTTTCGATCATTACTATCTTTGATATCTAACTCTCAATCCAGAGTACAATTTTATCTTGAAACTCACCTTCTTCATAACTGTTCGAAATTATGTGTTTCTACAGATATCGTCCTAGAAACAACCCTTATGTCCTTGACAAGTCCACAACCGTACCTTCTGTGGCCCTCCCAACTTTCTCTGGGAGCTTCGTTCCAAAGGAAAAAGGTTCTCAGCTGGTTGAAAGCACCAGGTTGGAGCTTATTGACCCGGAGGTAAGTGATTTGGGCTGTTTAATCCGCGACCTTGAGATCGATCACTAATCGACATTTGAATTTTAGGAATCATATAAGATACTGAGAAAGATCTGTCTTGCCCATTCAGGACACCATAGTGTGACTGAGCACTACTATGGCGATCTACCCAGCCTTGAAATGTCGACTCTAGATGCTCTGATCACCCTTCTCTTCCTGAAAGGAAATGTCCTCCCCGAATCACCACCCAGCAGAGGATTTCCCATTGAGAGATATCTTCAGAGCATTCCCCCCGAGGAAGTCGAGGTCAAGACGAATGGGTGGACCTATCTTGCCTGTCCCGATGCCCCCTCAAGTCGCGTAAATCCCAACGATCGTGTCATTCATGTTGATTGCATCGTGATATCAATTGGCATTGCATTCCTAAAAAGCCGGGAAAAGAACATGAGAGCCGCATTGGGGATTTTCAATGGCTACAGCAATCCGGAAAATGCAAGCTCCATGGCGGAAACATACCACTGCACAGAGGAGATGTCTACGCTTGTAGCCTTTCTCGTTTTTCTTCGCGAGTTTCAGCGGCTTCTATTTCTCTGGGATTGGACAAGATTCTTTCCTACTGAAGATAAAGCAAAGCATTGCCCCTTACATGCTGTCTGTATCAAGTCTGACTCTGAGTTCCTAGTCAAGGGTGTGACAGAGTGGCTTCCTAAGAGGAAGAGAAATGGATGGAAAGACAGCAAAGGCAAAGTTGTTGCAAATCGCGAGATTTGGGAGCAAATTGATGACACTCTCATAAAGATTGAGAGTAGTGTCAATGTCCAATTTTGGCTTGTGGAAGAAGCAATGAACTCGGATGCAAGGTTACTTGCCGATGCACGTATTCGCGAAGAAAAGCGCTCAAAGAGTACGAGTTCTGTCGGATAGACAATAACTTGTCCTATGGAGCTCTGTTTCCCTAACTATGCGCATTGCCTTTTTACTTCTGACCTCAGACTTTGGGTCGGGACCCAATAAGATCCTCTGCCTACTCAAGATTGATTCAAACGTTTGGCCTACTCTTATGTTTCAAACGATATGTAACGTATGTGCATAGCTCATTTGTCACAATATACACTGTCCAGCGTACAGGTGTAGGGTTAAGTTCGAAAGTACGATGTAATAAAAGTTGCCCTATTTACATTCCTCAGGCCCGTTTGAGGACTAGCACCAGTTTTCGGGGCATAATTGCACTAGCGGACCTATTACCTAGTAGGTAAATAGGTCAGCTAAACTATTAACGTACCTAATACGAAGAGAGGCTCTTAAAGATGAAAAAAAAAAAGAAATATATCTGACTATAATCAATTACAGTATCAGGACGCTCCACCACATCTAATCTATTTCAGTTGGTCCGCCACCTGCTTTAGTGCTGCCTGGGCACAAGCTTCATCGAAATCGCCACTAGGAGCACCGCCGACACCGATAGCGCCGATAGTCTCGTTTCCGACTTTGATTGGCACACCACCAGCAAGGATCAAAAAGTCATCAATTGATGTAAGCTGAGCAGCGCCGGGATTCTGGACATTCTTGACAATGGTGCTAGTCACAGTACGCATGGAGGCAGCTGTATAAGCCTTGCGACGTGCGGCGTCTGGGGTGTGAATGGCAGCATTATCCGCTCGGAGAAGGGTCCGGAGGACTCCTTCACGGTCTACCACAGCTGCCGAAACGCTGTATTGCTGTTTTGTACAAGCTTCAATGGTGTTCTGGGCGATATCTACTGCCAGGTTGAGTGGGATGTTTTGCTCCTGGAGGAGGTTCGCAGATGCCGTGGTGGAAAAGGCTGCTGCGACGCAGCTAGCGAGGATCCAGAACTTCGTCATACTTCTGATTTTGGCTTCTTTTTTTGCTTTGATTGAAGTCGTCGAAATGAATTGGCGACACGGGAGATAGTGGTTTACGAGACTAGGAGATGCTCGATTAAATTTGCAAAGAATGGTGGTAGGATAACAAGCAGAGAGACTCGCCGTGTTTATATAGCTAAATGTAGAGATGCATAATTTTCTATTCACGTCACGAAGATCGATGCGCTCTCCGAATTAGGACATTGCCAAGTCCCTGAAGACAATCCATGGGTTGAATTGACAACTGCGCCTCCATGACGACCAATGCCAAGAATGATTGAGGGAAATATCCATTGTAGATGATGAATCCAATCTAGACTCAAGAACTACTTGCTGTTGAACTTGATCTATATGCCTGTCAGCGGTGTGAGGAATGGCATTTTGATCCCAAGTGGAATCTACGTGTTCAACACTAAACTTCATGGTAAGAGCTTCAATCATGGGTGCGAGTATCGATAAACGGCCAATTTGTTTTTAGCTTTATTAAGCTTCGCCCGCAGGTTGTTACAATATGGAGCACTGCAATTTAAGAAGCCGATGGTTTCTCATGCCTAGGCTGCCAAATTCTGGTGATTGAATTCTCGAGATTCTAGCATCTAGATCGCCACGCGAGATAAAGGTCCACTCCGGCAACTGCCGAGCGCCCGCACCACGGCGAACACCGTTTAAGTTATTAAATTGTGCCGCAATTTTCGTCATAGCCTACATTTTTGGCTAACTTCATGGAAGACTTTCACATGTCTATATTGCTGTGTGCGAGCATGGGCCGACGATTGAAGCATGAAGAATGAGAATTATGCGGTACAAGACGATGCTTGTAGATCGTTCTGCTAAAAATGTTAAGTATCTGAAAATTGCAGCAAGAAGGAAAGGGGCCACATTGGCATTAATCTTGTTATTAGGCCAGAGCCCAGTCTTCGTGGTTATTATGTAGCCTCTCTCCCGGGGGAAGCCTTTGAGGGTTTCTTTTACTTCTTTGCTTGATGGGTGATGATTCACTACATTAATATGTATCTTAGAGGCACATCTAATAGAAACCAAAGAGTCCAATAGAATAGAATTGTGGGAAACTTCACACAATCTGTCTAGACCTTGATTAACGAGAAGAGTACGAGGCCGGAAACGGAAAAGATGGCAATGTTTCAGACACGACCATCATACTAATAAGGCGTGAATCAGAATTTACGATGATTGCTACTGATCATCAGATACCTTGAGAATAGGGGACAAGAAAAGATCCCATCTTACTACTGGTAGTCATATAGAAAGAAGCACAGAATTGCATACTCGAGCGTAGTTATAGAGCAAATATTTTTCTCCGCCATCTTCGTTGGAGTGAATAATCATACTAGGCATAATGTTCGATTTGTAGTCTATAGTTTGAGTCAAAGCACCTAGTACAGTCTAAGTGGTTGAGGAATATGGCTTAATAGATATCCCTGTATGATCCATTTGAGCCTCATTCGATAATTTGAAAGCTAACAACAGCAGGGGGCAACCTCGCTTGCTCTTGTTGGGGAGACAGGGTGGCCACAGATATGCACAGAAGTTCAATATGTGGCCTGCCGGCTCAAACAATAGCTTTTCGCTAAACCCCATTTGGGCTTGATTCTAGTCTAGCTACCCTGTTTGAGATGGAGAATGATGCTCTTTTTAGTAGTTCAGACTTGATGGTGGCGACATGCAGCCTCTGTACGCCTTGATTGGTAGAGTGCATGGGTCCTCTCGAGAGCCTCATCAGTAACTCGATCTTTAGATCACTAGGGCTGGTGCCGGCTCACTTTTCAGGAATCCGCGATAATCACACTGTATTCCCCAGCCCAAATTTCCTTCAACCTATACTTCATTATATAATTAAACATTTTACTGTCTTGAATTTCATAGATTGCCTGCCTGTTAGCCGACATCTCTTCCGATCCGATGCTGACATAATCGGCCGAGTCGGCTCGGCGGGGAACCTTCGGATATGGGGTAAAGGTGGGAGTAAAACTGCTAGGCATAAAATCTCGTGTTATAATGAAAGGAGTTGCTCATGATTCACTGTGTGGATAGTAAAACATCTCATCAGAGATACCCTGATCATCTCGTGAATGAATCCAATGATAAACGGTGAACCCAACCCAATTCGCACCCCACACCCGGCAGAGCCCTTAGCCGATCTTCAATGCCGGTCCTCGCGACGGGACTGTTCGACCACGCAGCTTCCGACCCCGGAATTTTACCCGGCATTTTCCTATAAGAGTTGCCGTGAGGAGTTGTTGGGGATTTTTTAATCGAGCTTCAATCTTTCTTCTCCATATCCCCGCTCAATTGTACAGTGTGCAGGCATACCTGGCTACTCTCGACGAGGAAAATCCAGTTGTTTCCCCGGATATACACACGCTATCGGCAAATCTAAATATCGCGCCGAGTCCCGTCGCCAAACGAATATATACTCAACAATACCATAATCATGGCCTCTCCAATTCCCCGTGGTCTGAAGCAGGTGCTTCAGAAGTCTCCGAACGACATTGTCATTCTCTCGTCTCTCCGTACCCCCGTTACCCGCGCTAAGAAGGGTGGTTTCAAGGATGCTTACCCTGAGGAGCTGCTCGCGAACGTCCTGAAGGCCACTCTGAAGGCCAACCCCAACCTTGACCCAGCCCTGATCGAGGAGGTCACCATCGGTTCAGTTCTGCAAGAGCTGGGTGGTGCTAAAGCCGGCCGTATGGCTCAGATTCACGCCGGATACCCTCACACCGTTCCCTTCAACACCATCAACCGTCAATGCTCCTCCGGTCTGGAATATGAGCCATACGTCGCTAACGGTATTCGCGCTGGCGCCGCTAATGTCGGTATTGGTGGTGGTATGGAGTCTATGACTCGCAACTATGGCTCCCGTGCTATCCCCACTGTTCTCTGGCCTGAGCTGAAGGAGTCGCACTCCCAAGATGCCCAGGACTGCATCATGCCCATGGGTCTCACTTCCGAGAACGTCGCTAAGCGCTACGGTATTTCTCGTGCGGATCAGGATGCTTTCGCCGCTGATTCTCACAAGAAGGCTTCTGCCGCGCAGAAGGCTGGTCGCTTTGATAGCGAAATCGTTCCCGTCACTACCAAATTCTACGCTCCTGAGCATCCCGATGCTCCTCCTCAAGATGTCACCATTTCCCAAGACGATGGTATCCGCCACAACCTCTCCGTTGAGAAGATGGCTTCTCTTAAGCCTGCCTTCGCTGCTGACGGTGCTAGCACCGCCGGTAACAGCTCCCAGGTTAGTGACGGTGCCGCCGCCGCTCTGCTGATGCGCCGTTCCACCGCTGAGGAGCTTGGTCTTTCCGGCTCCATCAAGGCCCGCTGGGTTGCCTCTGCTGTTGCTGGCTGTGCTCCTGACGAGATGGGTGTTGGTCCTGCCGTTGCTATCCCCAAGTTGCTGGAGCAGGTTGGTCTGACTGTCCCTGACGTCGGTGTCTGGGAGATTAACGAGGCTTTCGCCTCGCAGGCTCTGTACAGTGTCCGCAAGCTCGGCATTGATGAGGCCAAGGTTAACCCCAACGGAGGTGCTATCGCTATCGGTCACCCTCTCGGTGCTACCGGTGCTCGCCAGCTGGCTGATCTCCTTCCTGAGCTGGAGCGTAGTGGCCAAGACATTGGTGTCGTCAGCATGTGCATTGGTACTGGTATGGGCATGGCCGGTATGTTCGTTCGGGAGTAAAAAAGACGTCAAGTCACTTGAAGTTTTCTCTTTTTTCTGTTATACTATGATATGAGCGACGCATGTGTATATAAATTTCGCATACAATAGATTATTGTATCTTCTTCAAGTAATATGTCTACTCTATCAAGTAAGTCATAATTAGCTTATGTCCAATAAGAAAATTATCCGCCAATTGGCTTTTCACTCAGCCGTGACAGCATTTGCTTACTAGTAGCATCTTGATACTGACATCTTGGAAGCCTAGATACTATGGTTCATGATAAATAGTTAATGACTTATGAAATAAAAGCCCTTGGTAAATTTTTTTTTTCTATTTTTCATTTAATGGTTTGTCTTTGCAATGGAAGTTGGGTGGTGATATACAAAAATGCCAAGCATCGATACCACGTGACCAACCTCAATTTGTTTCGCCGAACAAAAGTTGCCCGCGCATCGAGTTGAGCACATCCAAACCTCAACAATGCGACCCGTCACACGCCTGCCTCTGCGAGAGGCATTGTATGTCTGCTCTAGCTGCAGACAAGGTGCTCTCCCCCGTGTCTCGCCACTGGCTCGCCAATTCCAACATCAGACCCGTCGCTACGCCTCCGACTCTCCGTCTTTCCTCGAGCGCACCCGTTCGAAGTTGTGGAACACCGAGAAGCCACCTGGTGCCGCGGACCCTTACACTGGGGAGTCACAGCTTGCGCAGAAGCCCACTGCCACTGATGGTGAATTAGCTGGAGGTGATAAGTCCGAGCTCGCTCAGGGCGATAACTACGTTCAAGCGGAGAATTGGAAGGGTCTTGCTAGTGTTGGATACCTTCCTGAGGATGAATGGATTCAGCAAGGCCGTTCCAAGTCCGATAAATATCAACGGTATGTTTCGAATGACTCGGAATTCCACTATGATAGGGGGCTAGGTGTCTCGCCGGCCATTCCGAATGAAATGCTCATCGATCAATGCTTCTAGATTTGGCGAACAAACCCGCACACGTCCTATCCTGCCTGCTGCCCACCAAGCCGCCGTTGAGATTTGCTTGCTGCATCTTCTAGGCAAGCCATTGACCAGCATTTGCCAAGTCAACCGTCATAACACTCAGATTCGAGAAATGATTGAGAGCTGTACCGTCCAGCCATCCGCAACCCAGGGATGGGAAATTAAGTTCCCTGATGAGAAGACCCATGAAGCCCTTGTCTTTGTCTTCAACCAAATCGGAGGACAAGGAGACGCTAAAATCGAATCCGGCGATTTTGTCAAGCGTGATCGTAATGCCGAGGTGCAGCCTTACCGGTCTCTTCCTTTAGTCGACCCGGAGTTCAAATTTGCCGTAAGTTCTTCCACCTATCTGGATTTGTCCTGGGGAAATTTTGCTAATTGAGATTTTATAGTATGTTAAGCGCCTGAGTCAGCTTTACCACCGTCGTATCTCCGACAAGGCCATCACTTCATCGAACACCATCGGTGAATTGATTGTCGCCATGTCAGCCAATCTGAAGGAGAAGCCCAAGAATGTCACCAAATGTCTGTCCAGCGCTCTGAACGCTGGTATATTGCCTCCCAACCTCGCCTTCCACTCTTCTCGCATCAGCAAGGCTGATCGTGATGAGGATTACGGCCGCAAGAAGGTCATTTATTCCGAGTACATTCAGCGTGGTCTCGCTGTGCCCCATACAAGGGTCAAGAAGAGAGCCCCGAAGACTTCCCCTCAGGCTTGAGCGGGCAGTATTGATAATGAGGAGGCAATGTATAACTTCGCCACGGGTGGTATCAAGAACTTCCGCTTGAATGGCAATTCTGTAAAGATGAGAATGAACCAAGACGCTTGAGACGTGACTTCTGTCATTTTTTTGAGTTGTTCGTCGGTTTAATATCAGGGTTATCTTTTGTGTATACTAGAAATTATTTGCATTTGTTTTGAAAGAATTCATTATTTCCAAAGAATATACAGTACCGTACCGAAGCACAAGTCATAGCCCATTATGAAATTGGACACATCCCCAAACTCCATAACTAACACCTTACAAAATCGCCATCATGGATTCAAAAAAAAAAATCACTTATCGCCGCGCAGCGGCTGGGATGGTGAATCCCCTAGTCATGAAATCGGCACTCTTCTTACCATCCTCCTTTTTAGTGAAGAGACTGTCAATATTCTCATTGCGACCCATGATCTTGCGTCGCTTCTTCTTCTCATTCTCTTCTTCCAGCACACGAGCCGCAAGTGACGCAGTGGAAGCATTCTTGATACCATTCCCAGACGCAGTTGGGGTAGGCGTACCGGTGTTACTTCGATTCTTTGACTCAGTAGTCGGCTTAGAATCGACCTTTTCAGAAGGATCCGTCGTAGTCTCAGCGGTGGCATTCTTCTTACGCTTTTTTGAGCCTGGGACCTTCTTTAGATTGTGAGTAAGGCCTTGCTCGGCAAGCTTTTGGGCGCGCGCAATGAGACGTTGTTTATCTTCTTCTTTGGTGGGCAGGATTGGAATGATATTCTCTTCGGCGTAGGATTCATTGCACTGGAGACTGGAATTAGCGTTCCAATCTCTCGTAAAGGAATTGCAGAACTTTGAAAAAACTTACTTGTAGGCATTTGTCTCCCTTTAGTTGACGAATGGCTTCCTCGGCAAAAACGTGTCCGCAGGGCACGAGATAGACAGACTTAACGCTTGGACCCAATGGCTTCGCCGTGATGGGACAAATCCAACCCTCGCGTCGTTGGTGTCGGTGTGCGTTGGTGCGGTCTGAAGGATGTTCATTCAACTCGGTGTCAACTTCAAAATGAAGCTCGACTACATCTCGGAGAGACTTGACTCGGCCGCAAAGGACCTCTTCGCAGTCAGACTTGGAACTGATACCCTCGCCATCGTCTCCGGGAAGTAAGAACTGAAGCACGGCATCTTTATTGTATAAATTCCCCACGCTGTCTGATACTATCGGTCGTGCGAGGGCCTTGTGTGATAACGGACAGGTGGCCCAAAAATGTTCTTGCTGTTCGCGCTGCGCTTCTTTAACTTGGGCAGTGCTTGGAGCGCGGGCTGCTTCCTTGACAAGTTCGCGGCGGGTGGGAATACTGTAGAAATCAAGTCAGTGATACTCAAAGGCATTCTTAGAATCATCCGTGAGGCTTACCTTCCACCATCGTTACCCATATTGACTGCAGAATCAAGATTGTTGCTCAGTTCAATCGTCGTCGCCACCAGCAGCGAAAACGAAAGATAGCAGAATGACTAAGCATGTCTCGGTGCGATAAGGTCCAGCTGGCCCGAAGCTCTCTCCGCAATCCCAATCTTTCCCCAGCTCAATGCCTTAAAACATGAGACTTCCTCAGTCGCTTTTCTTGCTGGCTGCGGCTGGATCAGCTACTCGGGCAAGCAGTGACAAAGTTGCTCGCCCCCGGGGTGTTGCTCCGGAATGTAAGTGCCTGAAGTCTGATCTGTTTATCCCCACCCCCGGACGAAGTGTCCACAGCCGTTGGACTAGTCCAAGGCACATGTCTGTTTATTTCGCTGTGACGTAGGCTAATTGATATGGAACTATAGTTGCCAAATTCTACCAGGACCAAGAGACCTTCACCTGTATCACGAGTCCCTCGGTCAAGATTCCCTTCTCCTCCGTGAATGATGACTTCTGCGATTGCCCCGATGGCAGTGATGAGCCCGGTACAGCTGCGTGCTCACATCTCTCTCCCAATTCGCCGTTGACGGTGGCCGATCGACCTGGGGATAGTAGCTCTAAGCTCTCGGTTGCACTGCCTGGCTTTTACTGCAAGAATAAGGGACACCGACCTTCTTTCGTGCCATTCCAACGTGTGAACGACGGAATCTGTGACTATGACCAGTGCTGTGATGGAAGTGACGAATGGGCTCGCGTTGGCGGCACCAAGTGCGAGGATCGTTGCAAAGAAATTGGAAAGCAATGGCGGAAGCAGGAAGAGCAGCGCCAGAAGTCGATGACTGCTGCGCTGAAGAAGAAGAAGGAACTCCTCGTGGATGCTGGCCGACAAGTCCTAGAAATTAAAGATCAGGTTTCTCGTCTTGAGGTCGAGATCAAGGGCTCTGAGGTTAAGGTTGAGGGCCTTGAGGCAGCTTTGAAGAAGGCCGAGGAAGAGGAGCGCAAGGTGGTTAGAAACTCTGGCAAAGGTAAGGGTAAGGTCAATGCTCTTGCGGGCGTTGCGAAGGGCCGGGTCGAGGAGCTGCGCGGTGCGCTCTCCACGGTCCGTGGACAGAGAGACGAGGCTCGTTCACGATTGAAGGAGCTTGAGGATATTCTCTCCAAGTTCAAGGTTGAATACAACCCCAACTTCAATGATGAGGGTGTCAAGAGAGCAGTTCGTGGCTGGGAGGATTATGCTGCCCGTGAGCTTGGTAATGATGAGAATGCGGCCGAGGAGCGTGATTTGGATGAAATTGCTAAGCCCGACGATGAGAGCTCCGGCGTTGACTGGGCACACTGGGAAAACACTGAGGATGGTTGCAATGACTCTGAGCTACGTAAGTTGGACTGGCATGTTTCTGCAATCAACTTTTACTAACTAAATCAACAGTATATAAGTTGGCAGCCTGGCTTCCGCCTTCCCTCGTGAACTTCCTTGAAGATCAGTATTTCTCTCTGAAGTCCTTCCTCGAGTCCAGCGGATTTATCGCGAAGACCGAAGAAGGCTCGGCCTCAGAGTCCAAGGCTTTGACAGAGGCACGCAATGCTCTTAAGGCCGAGGAAGATACTTTGAAAGATCTGAAAAACAAACTGCGAGACCAGAATGCCGATCTCGAACAAGACTATGGCCCTGGCGGTATTTTCCGCGCTCTCAAAGGACAATGCGTTCAGCAGGATGCTGGTGAGTATACCTACGAGCACTGCTTCTTGGAAGGCACCAAGCAACTTCAAAGAAAGGGTGGATCTTCCATGTCCATGGGCAAGTTTGTTCGAATTGGTTCCACCAGTGTCGAGGAGACGAACGAGGCGGGAGAGGTCATTTCGGTCGAGAAGATTTCGATCGAATATGACCGCGGTCAACACTGCTGGAATGGTCCTAACCGTTCGACAAAGGTTGTCCTGGAGTGTGGCGAACAAAACGAGATTCTCAAGACAGCCGAAGATGAGAAGTGTGTGTATTCCATGCTTGTCACTACTCCGGCTGTCTGCCCTGGCGGAGACGATGAGGACAACGCACCTCGGTCGAAGGATGAGCTGTGAATATTCTGAGGATTAAGATGTCTGATTGCATATGTATTGACTGATTTGCTATATGGCTTCCACCTCGAAGTATAAGCATTAGATTTTGATTCAAATAAATTCAAGCGTGTTATATTAACGTTGGTGATGAGTATACGATTTCCGAGGTTGCAGACTGCCAAGCATTTTCAAGGTCCGAAGGTGCCCACTGGCAGGTAGCCTGTGCAAGTACATTGCCATGGGGAATTCCACCCTCCCAGCGTTGGACAACCTTGAAGTCCAAGTTGTTATTGGAGTACTCCTCGATCTATACTTTTCTGGTAGGGTAGTACTACGAGAATATCTGTGCTAGGACCACTTCAGTCTACACTCAATCCAACGATGATCATGATAACTCAGACTGTTATGGATCAATCCAAATATAATATTGCACGGCCCAAGGCACTAAGCATAAACATATACAAACAAATGCAAAAACCCCATCCAAAGACCCCAAGATTCAAACACACCCCGAAAAACCACCCATATCGATATCGTTATATTGGCACATGAGAAGACGTGAAAGCTAGAGCTACCACAGGTAGGTCTCTAGTTCGACAGTAATGGGAGTCCGGGTCTAGTATGAGTTGTTGACGAGTTGGAGGTGGACGGTGGCGGCGAGGGTGTATGAGCTAGCTTAGTGCTGGTAGAATGATCAGACCTTCCTCCTATCACCAGGACCGATGGGGGAGAAGATTCAAGAGAATGGGGTACATACGGTGCAGCTGGAGCAGGAGCAGGAGTTGCAGTTGCCGGAGCAGCAGTTGCAGGAGCAGGGAGACATGTTGATGGTTGGTTGTTAGGATGGATTGAACCACGGAAGTATAGAGTGAAGTATAGTTGGTATAGATGGAGATTTGTTGCTTGGATGGAAAAAGGAGTGTGGACGGGGGGAGGAGGTATCTTTATACTCCGGATATCTCCTAGAATAATGGGTCTGCACTTGTTCTCGAGCCTCGTTGCTTGCTATAGTATACTCCGTCAATATCCTACAGTACATCTCTCCTCAATCCAATACACTGACTAGGTTTACTACTGGCACTTGTTGCGGAGTAAGCTGGCCCCGATTCGACATCGTCATTCGAAACTACTCCATATCCAACCAGAACAGAAAAAAAGAAAAGAAAAGAAAACCGAAAGCAGAAAGCAGAATAATCAAAATCCCTCATTCGTTGCCTGATCCGCCGAGGAGGATCCCTGAGGCAAACTGCACATCGCGTGGTCGAGTCAAATGCACTCGTAGTACTCCATACTTTTCGACCTCCGATGATGCAGCCATTGCCCTGTTCCTTCGCTCCGGCCTTCACTTTCTCTGTCTCTCCGATTCTTGCACGCGCTACCCGCTCAAGGAAGCGGGTAACTCTAACGCTCTCGCCAATGAGCGTGGTTTGGTTTCGTTTTAGTGGCCGGTTTTCGCCATTTAGTGGTCTTCCGTGGTGGAGAAAGGTGGTGTTGTTGTATGATGGGTTTTCCATAGTGGATATACTCCGTACATATTTCGTACAGTCTTGCTTCATACTGTACTATGTACACAATGTTTTGTCCTGGGTCTATTCTCTTTTGGAAGTGGTCTTCCATTTCTTTCTAACCGGCCATGTATGCAGATCTGGTGGCTTGGACCGGTAAGGTTCATGCGGATTACGAGGTAGATGCGAATATGGCAGTATTTTCTAGTTTATCTGGAGAAGTCTCATGAATTTTCGACGAATTATGGCTATCTGGTTGTTTGAAGATCAGTAATATTTGTCCAACGGAGGCGTTGTTTGTGTTTGGACAGTGACATCTTCTCCAATGGTGTGTAGTCTGGACTTTGTTTAGTCGTTACTCGGAGAGAGAACCCGGAACTTGCTCATGCATACATATACTAAAAGTGTTTCGACACTCATAATGAGGCGAGCTTTGAACAGGCAGTTTGCCATTGTCTTACGATTATGGAGCAACAACGAAATTTCTCGTGCGGTCTAAACCATGTGGACCTGAGATAGAGGACACCATACCATCCTCCCTTCGCAGAAAATAACGGAAATCTCTCGGAACCTGCTCCTTCTTCAGCGAAGATAATCTAAGCTAGCGTTTCATAATACCATGATGATGATGGGCAGATTTTGGATATCCAGGGTAGATCACTGCTCAAAGGCGTATGTAGATCGTCTAGATCTCCACGTCGATTTCGGGACGGGCCTCACATTACCGGATATGTATAGTTACAGCCCTTGATGATAGGGGCAACGTGGTCCGCCAGACAGTGGGGTTAAACCGAGATGGAATTTCTGGCGCCAGGAGCGGCGCATGGACGGAATTTGGGCCTGGCAGCCTATGAGGAGGCTGGTCTTTGCGCGGATTGAGGACCTTGGAGGAGGGGGGCTAGGAGGGCTTATTGGTAGGAAGATGGTGCATCTCCGATGTCCACTGCAGTGGAGTCGAGTGTTCTGGTTCTTCGTTGTTCCAGGAATCATGTCTTCCGTTAGCGAACAAATCAAGACGCTTTGGATATAGACTGGGTAGTGTCAGCAAGTAGATTATCGAGCAATAGGTCCCGGGTAAAATGATGAGAAGGGACTTGGAAGATTCGAAAGTACGAGATACCTCTCAGCATACTGCTTCAGGCTAGAAGAGATAGCATAGTCCTCCTTGAGAGATCGTATACCATCTTGAGCTTCCTATCCCATGCTCTCACCGAAGACATCAAGTTATCTAGAATCGGGCCTAAGATCGGGCCCAAAGACATGTATTGGTCCACACCAGCACAGGCACGACCATGCTAGATTGGAGCCAGACGAAAGCGCCGAGAAACCAAAGTGGACCGGTTTGCTTCCTCCTGCAGACAAAGTCAAAGCTACTAAAGCGTATCATAGTATGCTTTTGGTCCCACAGACCCTCCCCGATATGCACGCAGTCTGATACTAATTGGGCGTAAGACCACAAATACAGGGCACTCAATCCAGTCACAGATGACCCGCTCTTCATTTCCAAGGTCAGTGCGAGCCAATGCCTGTCCATTCTTCAGAAAATCACAGATGATGGGGGGGTTTCACTCTTGAGGAGAAAAAGGCGCATCGGCAAACAACAGCCGCGGAAGCCGATGGAAATTAGGAACCTCGAACCTTGGGGCTGTGGATTAATTACCGGATATAGTGATTATGACGAGAAGTAGAGTATCAAGAACATACCACAGGTGCTAGAGAAGTAGAGCTGAGGTTGCTGAGGCAGACAGCAGCCGAGGCACCGCAGAGATTACGTCAGGCAAGTATTGCTGCCCTGCGATGTACAGCTACATGGATAGAAGATCGGGCAGGTATTTCATTTTTTGTATCTGAAATGCATCACATCCATATCGTAGCAGATCTACAGTTGAGGACATGATGCGCAGTTAAGCTCATCACCTCCACCGAGTTTAAACGACCCGAATATTGGGTCGATGCCCACAAGGTACTTGAAAGAAAGGAATAAAAGTAGACAGATCGCTCGATATAGTCAGAAAACTGACTATAGAGACTGACTAGGTGTTCATTTTTTTGGAGGTTGCTTGCTTGTTTCACTTGAAAGGTAAAAATAAACGTGGTAATGATAGATAAATTTCCATTGCATATCCGAGCTCACATTACTCCCACTTGACGGAGAGGAATTTCTCCCTCACTGACTATCTCCACTTGCATTTCGAACTGACAATTTTCATGTCATAGCATTGTGGTTGTGGATGTATTGTTTATTTCTGAAATGATCGGGGGAAAGCGGAAGTTAGTCAACAATGTTACCACACGTCATTTTGTTTTCGGTTTGAAAAGGAATATCACATACAGGGCACTGGCATGCGCCGGCAGGGCACTGGCAGGAAGGGCCGCAGCTGCAGGTGTGATCGGAACCTAGAAGTGAGGGTGGTCAGCATCATTTCATAACAGAAAAGGAAACAAAAATGATCGCAGATAACCCCGCCATGACCCCGCCTTGCCAGGGTCCAGTCATGGGGACAAAAAGCAACGACTGAGTGCTGGAAAGCATCACGAGAGATGCAGTTGAAAAGAAGCCAAGTAAAGCAGAATCTGGAACTCACCCATTTTGAAGATTTGGAAATAAAGCTGAGAAGCTGGTTTGTAGAAAAGTGATGATGTTATGAAGCTGTTGTGGTAGAAAAAGAGGAGGGGAAGAGAAAGAAGAGAAGAAGTAACCCCGCCGTTTTATACTCGGGCCGCCCGTGACTTTCCGACTTCGACAAATACTTGCGAGCAAGTGAGATTACAATTTGCATTCATCCACCTTCAAGGAGGGAGGACGAGCAGATTACTGCAACTGTTCCCCGCCTGAGCACATATCCTAGCGCACGCTATACAGTCTCACGGAGGATCTAAATCGAGGAGACTCCCATTACAAAGTCTGACCAGCCAATAATCATTAGGAAATACCAAAGCCAAACAAAGCTAAAGAAACACAGAAGCAAAACAATAAAATTTTACGAATGGCAGCCTCCCTCTCTTGTCCGTGCGGAGACATAACGCAGAAGATCCAACTGGATCCAACGACAGATCATTCCCATCTCCAACTATGTCACTGTTCCAACTGTCGCAGTACGACTGGTCTGCTCTGTGCATCGTATTACCTCATGCAACATGAACCCGCCACTTTAGATGGACTTCAGATCTACCAAGAGTCCCCTCATGTAAGCCGCTTGTTTTGTAGAACCTGTGGTGCTCATATCTTTGCTCGGTTGGAATTGAATGGTCGATATCTGGTTGCCTCAGGAGTGTTGGGTGCAAGTGACACGCCACATGTCGAGAGCATACAGCATTGGAAAATCCAAGATACTGTTGATGGTGGATTGAGTACGTTTCTTCCAGGTTGGCCATCAGCAGAGACATGCGCTTTACAGGCTTATTGCGAAGATACCAGTAGCAGCGCAGGTCTGAATTTCAATTTGAGGTCCAATTCGAATTCAAATTCGAACACCAATCCCCAAGATACTTCACTAGAGCAACATATCAAATTATTACGCGCTCAATGTCATTGTGGAGGCATTGAATTCTACATCACTGCCCCAGATGTATCTTCTTCCGAGGCATGGTCTCCCTGGCCAGATTTACTAGTCCCGTACCACTCTGGATCATCAGACAATCCAGAAGACATCAAGTGGTGGTTACGCGATGGTGAAACAAAGTATCTCGCAGGGACTTGTTCTTGCACCTCTTGTCGACAAGGCAGTGGATTTCCCATTCAAACATGGGCCTTTATTCCCAAGTCAAATATTCTTAATGCGGACCAGTCCCCACTTACATTTGGCCGGGGAACTATGCGGCAATATAGGAGTTCCCCAGGCGTCTTTCGGGAGTTCTGTAGTTGCTGCGGAGCCAACGTCTTTTGGCATAATGCTGAGCGACCATCAATTGTCGATGTCAGTGTGGGACTATTGAAAGGCGATGCGGCGAGAGTGGAAGGTTGGCTTGAATGGGCCACTGGGAGAGTTAGCTTTGCTGAGTTGGCAATACAAAAAGACCTCATTCGGATGTTAGAAGTTGGATTGCGGAATTATCGAAATAGTCCGTTGTGATCTATCTCTGCCTCTTTTGATATCAATAATTGTTGGGCCGTGGAGGGTTAGTGACCTGGCACCCTTTTCCAGCTAGCACATCGACAGTTTCATCCACCATCAGCATTAATTTACATCGTCCATTTCCATAAATTTCAACTAGGAAGTACCGTTGAGGCTGTTGATGGCCTGTGATGTATACAGTAGTGTGGCTCAAGTTTGAAATGACCTGCTGATCGCTTTGATCAATCGAACATTTCGATCGACATACCGCATTCTCCTTCTTTTATCACCTCGAAAGCTTTGAGATGGTAGAAATGAGCGTAGAAAGAACTGCAGAAAGAAGAGTTGTTTCAAACTTATGTCACCTCGTGCGTGTCGCGTATTCTGCCATCTCACACCGCCTCGGCGATAAGCGCACATCTTTTTTTTCCCGGCGAGTCTCCAATTAGCAAATCTTCTGCTTCAAACTAATTCCATTTCGCGAGTCACGCTCCCCACCTCGAGTCTACGCTGACTCTTGTCCGAATCGCGATGGCTCCCTTTAGATTCCAAGGGAATGACGCGCCCAAGGGAAGAGGCAATGGAAGAGACCGTCGGTCGCGTCCCAAGCACGAATTCACCTTTCGCTTCCCTCATACCTCAGAACGTCCTTTGCTAAGCCAGAAGCGAGAAACGACGCCAGAACTTCTGACAGCAGATGGTGCGGAAAAGTCTGGGCCCAAGTTCGCACCGATCAACTCGCTAAGCGATAGCGAGGAGGCGGAGATGGATCTCTCAGACTCGTCAGAGGATGAATCTCGACCGCGCAAAAGACGCGCTATCGCGTCTGATGACAAAAAAGCAGACGCAGACGCAGCCTCAGCCCCAGCCCCAGCTCCAACGCAGAAATGGTCTAACCCGGACCCATATACTGTTTTACCTCCGCCCGATGAGTCCCAGAACAAGAAGATCGATGTGGTGAAGCTTATTCGCAAGGCACGGATAGAAGCCAATAATGCCTCAAAGCCGGAAGAATCGGTGGCTGAAAATCATGACTTTATTTCATTGGATGCGCCACCAGAAGAGGATGAGAAACAAAGGGAAAGCCCGCCCGTGAATGCACCCAAGGGTCCTAAGAGCATGGCGAGTCAGAATCAGACTCAGCCTCAAGAATCTGCAGTCCTACAAAAGAAGCGCACTCGTGACGATGAACCAAAGGGGTTCTCTACAAAGGTCGGAAAGCCTATTTCGAGATTCAACAAGGATGGCTCAATACTTCACTCTTGGAAGGCACTTTCCCCACAATCCGGCACACCCTGGACAGACGGAATCGATGCCCTTCATATGGGCACTAGACTTCACCAAGAAGTGCTTTCCTTTTACAACTGGATCAAGCCACATGACTTTGAACATCTTGTCCGACAAGATTTAATTCAGCGTCTAGAAGTAGAGTTCAAAAAGCGTTATGGAGGCGTTGAACTGCATGCGTTTGGCTCCTTTGCCTCTGGTCTGTATCTGCCAATCGCTGATGTGGATTTGGTTCTCATGTCTCGAGATTTCTTACGCTCTGGGAGAAGATCCTTTGGCGAAAGGCCCGGGCAGATTTATGCGTTCAGTGCTTTTATCAAGGGTCTTGGCGTTGCAGTTCCTGGCTCCATTGAAAGTATTGCACATGCTCGTGTACCTATTATCAAATTCGTGGATAAGCAAACGGGCCTACGAGTGGATCTCTCTTTTGATAATGACAGTGGTCTTCTGGCAAATGAGACATTCAGAAAATGGAAAGAGCAGTATCCTGCAATGCCAGTGATTGTTTCGGTTATTAAGCAGTTTCTGCTAATTCGTGGGTTGAATGAGGTACCTACCGGTGGTCTCGGTGGGTTCTCTATTACCTGCTTAGTGGCGAGTCTCCTGATGCATATGCCACGGCGTAAGGAGATGAATCTGGGCAAGATTCTATTGAACTTCTTCGACTTTTATGGTAATGTCTTCCGTTTCGAAGAAACAGGCATTCGAATGAATCCACCTCAATTCTTCAATAAGGTAAGTCAACCTCTTCCCTCAAATCAAATTTCCAAACTCTTTCTTACACCCTGCGTAGGTTTTCGGTAGCCGAGATCGTCTGATGATTGAAGACCCGAATAACCCTGATAATGATATTTCTGGCGGTACCAAAGAGATTGCCCTAGTTTTCCGGAGTTTCTCCCAGGCATTTTCTACCTTATCCAGACGGATGCTTCAACTGGCAGATTCCCCTGATTCGGGTGCCAGTATTCTTGGCTCTATTATTGCTGCAAATTATGAAGAGTACATGATCCAGCGATACCAACTGAGAGAGGTTTTTGAATCCTCAAGTCGATTTGCCATCTATCGAAACCCACCACCGCCACCACCTCATCCATCGCCTCCTCATTCCGCTCATCATCTCCCTCCTCTCCCTCCTGGTCCACCTCCACCGATTAGTGCCATCTAAGAAATATGCATGCCGTGCATCTTGATCCTTATGACTCGATGACACCGGCTGATTACTTCTGCCTGTTTTATTAAAATACTCGAGATACCCTCCCTTACGTCCGCGGAATAAAACTCCATCTACAAGATGTCAATGTCGATTTTGACTTTCGGTTGTTAGCTTGGTTGTACATCACCGTGCATTCAGGTGCATCTACGGCGCTTCCTTCATTGTTTCTTGTTTTCTTCATCGATTTTTCCCCCGAAGCTATATTATCTCTTACCTTTTGTCCACAAATCTTCGACTCATCCTCACAGGTTTTCCACTATAGCAATTCGACGTCGAATTTCCCTGACTCGGTTATGCAATTTCCTGCTTTATATCGATGCATGCATGATGCAGCAAGTTCGAACTTGACGTCTACCCCACGGGGTTATTTGTCTTCCAAAGGTATTTTTATCTAGTCTCAATGAATCCGTTCAGACCGCGTGGTACTTTGCCTACCTGTTTGTCTGGCCGGTGTTTACAACCCTTCCTATCCTCCTTCTCATCAAGAAAGAGCTAGAGGCTTGTTCTTGGAGAGGACATGAGGATTTACCCGGGGCCATCCATTTGTTTATCCAGTTGGGAAGACGGTACGACTCCACTAAAGTGTTAAGATCAAACCAGTACCTATGGACTGAACAAAACAAGCTGAAGACTATGGAGCCTGGGTATCCTGAATTCACGCTAATGGTCACAGTGATGGCAGTCTATGATACATGGTCTGCTCTTTTCAAGACCTGCGGGGAAGATAGAGGCGTGCATCAAACTTCACATTCACTACTTAGTATCAATATACAAATGGCACGATCCTCCACTTCACAGCCGCCTTATATCTCACCCAGTCCTCGCCATACTTCTCAGCACAAACCCTGTTATCCCTACGCTCCCGATGCACCAACAAAACTCCAAACCACGCCGAATAGAGATAAGTCACCAAAGTTCCCCAGAACATCGCATCTCCTGGCACCACCTGCCTTCCATCCAACATGACTGCCGCTCCAGCTTGTGCTGCGGTTCCGGCGGGGAGAATAACATACCCGGCCATACCGGTTGGTAGACAGAATGGTAAGGACTGCAGCCAATCACCCAGATAATTAATATGACGAGCATATCCCCACCAACCACCAGTGAGAAGCCGTGTTCCACGCTTTGTCTGGATAAAAGGCATATCCTTGAAAGCAGGGTCATCAGGATTCTTGCGGAAGAGGATCTTCTGCGCATTACTCGCGCGAAAGACGTAGACTCCAAGGCAGAAGGTAACCCCAACAACCACAAGGAAATAAGGTCCCATATGTACCGGATGTGTTGCCAGATATCGACACATCGTGGTATATAAGAATGGTACCCAAACGATATCCCCGAATGTCAACATGAATCCCAATCCATCAGTTTTGAAGTCCATCATTCCCACAATCCCTTGTTCTGCATATTGTCCTTCCAGGACATAATACGCCTGTACCGCGACAAGAAATACCATACTATTCGAAAGAAATCCGTATGTACGGTGCTGCTTAGCCGCGAAAGATACGTTTAATAATATCCAGCCCGTGAGTCCAGGTCTCATTGCCAGAAAGGTTTTCAGGTCAACTTCGCCGATGAGAGGGAAATGGATGCGTGGGTTGAGTTCTCGTCCGATGAAGAAGTCGTATATAGCATTCCCGGTTTGTCCACCGCGCGCTAATTCGCGTAGTTGTGGGTTTCCTGGCTTCACGGAGAAGCTACGGATATAAACGACGAGTGATATTATTAAAGAAAGACCGAGATTTGCGGAAAGGATCTGGAGGTAATGATCCGTGATCCATACCCAGAGAAAGAAGTCCGATCCTTGAAAATATGTACCTATAGCACAGGGAATGAGTTGTGCGATAGTAGAAGAGAAGGCTTTTCAACAATTAGCGGGATGCTTCAACTTGAATCTCAACATGAATAAGTTCCTGGCAAACATACCGTTAAATCTGTATCGTAGAGGCTTTCCCGATTCTCGTAACTTGGTTCCAAGAACCTCCTTCGCTGGTAGAATGCGAAATAGCACCAGACTGACAAGATAGTAACTTAGCACCCATCCCGTAACTGACCAACTTGCAAGTCCCCAAATTCCATCTTCGGGCCAGGGGATCTGTGGTTTGAGCTTGTCCCAGGTTAAGGAGCTAGGGCTCAGCAGTGCCGGGGCAGGACATCCACTGATATCATTGCAAGTGAGAAATAGGGCGTTTAGGAGGATTGGTAGACTGAATATGATGGCAGCGGCCCCGATACTAGTAAATTGTTAGGTTGTAGACGTTGAAGATGACTAGTAATTCTTACGGGCCACCGAATTCGTATTCGACGTGTTTGATAGCCATCAGTGTTCTGGTTCTTTACCCAGATCCAGAAGCACGTTCTTCAGGTTGTAGCCCAAAATTGTTGGACTGAAGATTTTATTGCAATGGCGGCAATTACTCCATTGTTTACTCTATCCCGGCGAGACCAGGCGACTTTTATAGTCTGGCATATTACGAAGATGTACTACGATTTACACTTTGCGAAATGGCGCGATGCGGAACGAGCCTCATCCGGTCTAGAAACCGAATGATGGAATCTTTGGGACTTGAAGACGCTAGTCATTGCTATGAAGCGGGTCTGAGATGGACAGGGTCTGGTTATGTACTGTGATCAGCACCAATGACAGTAAGGGGATTGCGGATTGTTTGATGATGTTCTAGTCTGATCTCCACTATAAAATACTGTCGGTACCCGCGGGTTCCAGAGGTCTCAGCCATGAGGAGTCCACCACATACACAAGTGTAGCAAAAGTTTGAGTCAGGCTGTTGACCGCTTTGACTGACCGCCCTCCGCTTATACTATTGTTCCGAAGACTTTGAGGCGGTAGAAAGAAGCGTAGAAAGAACGGCAGAAAGAAGCGTAGATTCAAACTAATGTTACAACATGTACCCTGAAGGATTCATCGAACTCACACCATAAGACATGGACAAAATAGTCTAGCTTTGCTGATGATCAGAGTCTACTATCCTCGCCAGTCGCATCGTCGAGAGCAGGTTCTCAGCCGCATTTGAATGAGCGTGGATTGCACCACCGTGAAATAACTTAGTAGCATCCTTGCCGATATACTCCAGCAAATACTTCTCTCCACCAGGATGATGGCTCATAAACTCTTCAACATCATGAACAACACCATCAATAACAAGTGAGTAACGGCCATTCTTTACATGCTGGGTATACTCCTCAAAGGTCCAAATAGGCAATTGATCAATCGGAATTCCCCAAGAAATCTTTTGACGCTGAATTTCCATCTGGCGCTGAATCTGCTGGAATTTTCCTTTTTGAATTTCATTTTCTGGAAACCGTTTCAAGTCTGAGGCTAGATTTATCTTGTCACAAAACCAGATAAACCACTTCGTCGGGTCCCATTGGTACCATCTAATTCCATTGCGGTAGTCGACTGGAAATTCATGATGGAAATTATGATATCCTTCTCCCCAAGTGATAAGCGCAACAAACCAGCAGTTTCTCGGCGAGAGTTTATTTGCAAAGGGCTGATCCCCGGCCCAGTGAGCGAGAGAATTAACACAGAATGTTGCTTGTTGGATCAGAAAGAGTCGAATGCAACTGGCCCATATGAACCCCCCGGCGAAGTCATCAAACATGACCCCGCAGAATATTGTTGGGAATACATATACAGTCAGAAACATCAGCGTTAAATAGTGTTTACGCTGCCACATGACGATAGGATCACTTGAGAGATCTTGAATGTCCACTCGACCTGTTTGCTCTGGTTTCCGTCTAACAACGACCCAACCGTAATGGGAATAGAAAAGGCCTTTCTGGGCAGAATACGGGTCTTTATCGGTATCTGTATAGCGATGGTGCGCTCGATGGTCTCTGCACCATGTCCTGATCGATGCCTGTCCTGCACTTGCTCCTCCAATTGCCAGGATAATTTTGAGAAACGTCCCTGCGGAATAGGCTCGGTGTGCCCATAAACGATGATACCCTATCACCTAGTCAGAAGTTAACCCAGTAGGAAAGTGGTTCATTCAATTTACCAGCAGTGACGCTAATTCCAGAAGCCGTCGCGTAAATGGATGCAAAGATCGCAGTCCGTAATTGTAATGGTACCCACAGACCTCCAATTATGATAGCAGCTATGGGAACTCCGCCAGTGAACCAGAACCGAATCCAGTCGGTTTTTTCGCTCAGCGCACTCATATTGTCCAACACCTTACGCATGGTGGGCATAGGATAAGCGGCGGCCATCTTGCCCAGGGAACGCTGATAGAAATGATAATATTTCCCCAAGTTAAAAGATGCGAGTTTGCTTATGCATAGGCCTGGTTTGATAATATAGGATAGTTGTACGCGATGACACCGGTCAATTGAGAGTGAAGAGAAAACAACAGCAAACGTAGAGCTTTCAAAATAAAGGAGGATTCGACACTAGAAAGCCAAATGTGAGGAGTCAAACATTGACCGAGAAAATATGAACAACTAGTGAATAAGATATTCATAGCCAGCCACAATAGATCAAATACGACACGAGGCAAGATATCTGAGTTATTTTTAACGGCTAAACCATCTCAAAACCAGCCGTCTGTTCGATTTAGTGACAGCAATCTATGAGCAGTTCTGTTTCGAACTCAGTGATATAAATTGAAGTTTTTCAGCTGCATCTTGTTGTGTCTTTTGTTGATAGGTCAATGTATATCTAGAATCCTCCTCACATTAAAAAATGGCATGAAATACTAGTGACGGCCCGCATAAGCAAGGGACATGCAGACACATTGACAGGTTTCATCCGTGATCCATAATAAGCATGTGTTATATCAATAAACAAGCAAATTTTCAAGAGTAAAAAAAATATTTACAATCAGAATATTCACAAAAAAGTTCCCCAATATCGTCGACGCGTCCATTATCTGATTTCCCGCGTCACGAAGTCAGCAAAATGGAAATACATGATCCAAATGGACAACATCGGCACAACAGAAACGACAAAAACCAATTTGTCAATGAACAGGAGATAGATAGCAATGCCAAATTTTCCATTTCTAAACAGGATGCTTTGGTACTTCTGGCAATGGCTTGCCTGAGCTTAATGGCTGCACTGGATGGAACATCTATTTCGGTTGCTTTGCCGGTAACCTATTGAATCAATCTCATTCTCGTGAAATTGACTTTATTACTGATATGGGTGCGTTTAGACAATATCTCACGAGCTGGGAGGAACCGCAATCGAAGCATTCTGGACCGGAACATCATTTACACTATGCTCTGCCGGTATGTCAAGAACCAATTTGAACAAGAATATGACTAACAGTAAATGTAGTATTTCAGCCAGTATTCTCTTCGTTATCGGATCTTTTCGGTCGAAAACCTTTGGTGTTTGTCGCGATCGCATGGTTTACAATTGGAGCGATCGTGGCTGGCGTCGCCAACAATTTCACGCACATGCTCATCGGCCGGTCTTTGCAGGGAATTGGAGGCGGTGGTGTCATCACTCTCACTGCTATACTTATCGCCGATATTGTTCCTCTAAGTGAAAGAGCGAAATATTTCGGGATGTTAAGTGGGATTTGGAGCTTGGGAACTGTGGTAGGCCCTGTTATTGGCGGTTGCTTTGCAGAGAAGCTCACATGGGTATGTATAAAACCCAATTCTTGACGGCAGGGCTGATAAAAATCATGTTCAGCGCTGGATATTCTATATCAATTTTCCTTTCATTGGAATTGGGGCAATCTTGGTTGCTTATTCTTTCCATTTCCGGATTAGAAGGGAGAATTTTGCTACTCAAGTGCGAAAAATAGATTTCATTGGAATCGCAATTTTCATTCCAAGCTCTGCTTCGTTCTTGATACCACTCACTTGGGGAGGAGTGCTTTACCCCTGGAATTCATGGCACACCTTGGCACCGCTGATTATTGGGTCCGTCGGGCTTTGCATATTCGCGATCTATGAATGGCGAGCTGCGCGATACCCGATGATTCCACCAGCAATCTTTCATAATCGAACGGCCCTCATATCTTTTGGGGGATATGCTGTTGTTGGTCTACTTGTCTGGTGTTGTCTTTACTTCCTTCCTCTCTACTACGAAGCGGTGAAAGAATTCAAACCTATAATGTCTGGAATTGCTCTTTTCCCTGAGACATTCACAGTCGCCCCGAGCGGAGTCATTGTTGGCCTTATTATTAGTCGAACTGGTAAATACTACTGGGCTGTTTGCACCGGATGGTGCCTATCGACTGTGGGCACGGGACTGTTATGTCTATTGAAAGCAAATACTGGAACCGTCGCTTGGATCTTCTTGAATCTTGTGCCTGGTCTCGGTATCGGAATGGTTCTCCCTTCCGTAGCCCTAGCAGTGCAGGCATCAGCAACTGCTGAGAACCTTGCCATTGCTGTAGCAACATCTACCTCCTTCCGGGGCTTTGGACAGTCTATCGGTGTGGCGATTGGAGGTGTCATCTTTCAAAATCAAATGAAGAGCAACCTACAGCATTACCCTGCTCTACAATCGCTAGCAGATGAATACAGCGGCGATGCGGCTAGCATGGTGGAAGTTATCAGAGGAATGCGTGGTCCGGTCAAGAATGATCTTCAGCAGGCCTATGCTGATAGTTTAAAAATTGTGTGGGCATTTTGTTGTGGAATTTCTGGGTTGACATTCTTCGTCAGCTTATTTACCCAGTCTTTTGATCTAAATCAGACTCTTACTAGTAGAACGAATAGCGTTCTTCGAGGAGAGGGCATAGAAGTGGAAGAAAGAGACTGTGGCGCTAGATAGCCGCCATCGGTGCAATAGAGAAGTGTTGTTAGAAGAATCACTGTTTCTACTCATAGAACCGCCATATTTTTTATTTAGATCATTAGTATGTATTTCTCATGTTTATTCTAGCTTTATTAGTGGAAGTCTGTATTGAATACACACTCCCATGTAAGTTATACTGTATATCCGATTTTCTGGTATCTACCTGGTAGCTCCTTTGTATTATGACTGAAATTATATAAAGTTTGATAACAGAGAATTTGAACAGGTTATTTGACTGTATATTTATCTAGATTCGCAAAAATAATGTATCAGGCAATGGAGAGTGTGGTTATTCTGAGAATGACCACATTAACAACACTGGTCGATCTGCAACGGTTGCGGCTATAGATCGCCGTAGACTTTGCTATTTCTACTAAAAATACCCGTTTACCTCATTGTACGCAAGTTCTACAAAGGCCAATTCATACTCAGTCGGCTTCCTTGCTGGACATTCAGCTGTTCGAAGTCGTGCCTTCCGGCATAGCCTTGGCCATATAGACCCAAGCGTCCATTCTTTCAATGACTTTTCTTGTGTCGTTGGTTCCTTGTACGGAATGTGCCAGATATATGGGATATCATGAATGAAAGGTTTTCCTTTTTTGTACTCCTCTTTTTTGAGATAAGACAGATTTCGAGACCACAATTTTCGAAACGACTCAAGAGTATTGCCTTCGAAAGATACACGGGGCTCTGCGCGATTCTGTGATTTATCTAGTTGCTCATAGAGACCTTTTGAGCCATAGGCCCGAATTTGCCATAGCGCATCGTTTTGATCAATGCCAGAGCCACGATTCAACCATCTTGTCATTACCAGGGCGACCTGGGAGTCAAAAGGTTGAAGCATTTCAATCATGCATGCCACTCCACAATCCAAACAGTCGCATACCAAAGCTGGTACTCTGCGCTCCGCGAAAAGAATAGCAAAATAACCAATGCCTGAAAGTGTCTGGTGGTAACAGATCTCATAATCCCCCAAAGGATTAATACTAAGTTGAATTTTCAAATCTTCCCATGATTCAAATAGCCGAATATCCTGCATTCGAATATAAAGACCGAGAGGTTTGGGACATATTTGTGCTTCTTTTGAAAATAATGTAGGAAATAATCCATATTTGGGATATTGTAGTGTTGCCTTCTCTGCAGACTGATCCGTGAATTTGGTGGCTCGGGTTGGAAGAAAGTAGCTGCGGATTTGTGTGTATGATAGGGATTAATACCATATTTTGCACCATAATGAAATCTCTTCATTGCAAGCTTAAGCTGTAGATATGAAAGCCGGCTTTGTGAATGAGCGAAGTCCTTGTGAGTTCTCAAAGTCATTGGTGATTGACCGCTGAGTATATACTCTGGGTTATATTCTTTGTAGTTATATGGAAGTGTTGAAGTTTTATTCTTGGCTGGTCCACTGAGAACAAAGTTTTCAGATCCATTATACAAATAAAATCTGTTACAAATGTAACAAGCGAAGTATTTTCGTAAATCTCTTTCTATTCGGATCAGCAGTGATAACTTTTCAGTACCCGTGAGAGAAGGGGTTCTGCTGTAATATGCCAGGTATAGCTTGTGCATTCGGTAATTGCAGAGAGCAAAGCAATTTAGATCAACCAGGGGAAGGAAATTATAGATTTCCTGAAGCAATTCGGAGGGGAGATCGTGCAGGGTGGCTTTTTGGGAAGTCTCAGGGAGGACCGAATCTTGATTGTTAACGACAAATGTACGCTCGTGGTACGTGGTTCTTCTATACCCATTTCAGACTATCAGGGGCTTTGCGTTATAACTGTTAGTAGATGCGCCTGGGCATTTACCTATACCTAGACATGTATAGTTGATTTTGGTAGGTGGTGACCTGAAGTAGTGATGAGTGTTCTAAAGACACTATCTTGACCATGAATTATATGCTCGGTCTCCAAACCTGGATGGGGAATCACTGATTTTCCATAAATGACTATATCTGTCTACATCGTATTCCAATACAATTTTGAATATCACCACTAATAAGATAATTAAAATGTGCAAGTTCCCTGTCACCGTGTTTCATCGAGTAAACGCATTTCAATCCATGACCACCGTAAAAGCAAGGGTAAAATACATTTGCGCTTTTGTAGATAGGATACGATATTTCAGTGACAGGGTATTGTTTGGCTGGGCACACACTGAGGTAGCTATCTCGGTACCGCAAGTAGTATATAGGATGTAGCGCAAATCGAAGATTGTAAGATATGTGGGAAATACGTACTACGCATTTGGATTCTGAAGAACTAGGGCCCAAGTATTAAAGATAGTAGTCCAATTAGTCAGAAAAGTGATCGTTCTAATATGAATCAAGTTAATACAAACAGGAAATTATAATCGTAACTAGTGCAGGTAGTCATAATATCGTCGCACATGAATAGAACTGACTATTTACAACTCAACTTCTCCATAAAGCACTTTTCATCATCCATGAGTAACGTATATAAAAATCAGATATCGCCCCAACTATCCTATTCAAGCTGTCTTTCAGCGTCAAGTGGTGGAGTCAACATAGGATCGGCCAGAGTCGTGTCATCAATAGCAGGACCCATATCTTCCCCTTCAACCTCGAGTCTCTTCACCAGAGCACGATGTTCCTCAGATAAAGAATTCTCAAAGTCTGATCCTGGACTTGCCCAGGTATAATCAATCCACCTTTCACCGATAATATCTCTGATCTCAGTAGCCAGTTGCAAAATGTTTGCACGACGCGTACGAGACCAAGCACGATCCGTGATAAGTCCTTCTGACGGGGTCAAAATATCCGATGCATGAGGCGTAGATGAAGCGACAGCAGTAGCAGGAGTCGAAGACCCAGTAGACTGACCACGAGACTGAAACTTTCCAGCAAAATACTCCGAATCATCATCATCTTCCTCCCAATTCTCAAGTCCATCAATAATGCTATTCCACACCCGCAACGTCTCCTCCAATTCAGCAACATTGCTAACACCCATCACACTAACACCAAGTCTCCTTCCAGCCCCAACATTCGCCACGGAAATAAATCCAGGATCAGAATCCTTCGATTTAGCCAATGGCGCACCAAGTCCACCAGCCCTCGCCCCAGCCCGTAACCAAGACTCAAGCGCAAATCGAATAGCAACAACTTCCAACTTTTCGCCCCGAGAATCGGCACAACTAGCCGCATCCTGAATAACACCACGTAATGCATCAGGCGCAGGATGGAAATCACCCATTGCTCCAATCGGTACACCGTCACGACGAAGTAATCCCATTCCCAAAGGTGAAGCATTAGGAACAACGTCTACACCTGCCTTCAATAATCGCGGTAAAGCCTCGGATCGAAGCTTTGTATTCTGTAACGTGAAATTCGCATAACTCATCACGATATCAAGTGGTTCCCCCGTTTCATTCAGAACCAGTTCCGCAAGTCCAGAGAGTATGTTAACCGGATACCCCGAGATACCAACATATCGCAAAACGCCCTCTTCATCACGTAGTCGACGCAATTCCCGGACCGCGATGAGGACTTCATCGGGTGTAACGAATTCCACGTCATGACAATAGACAACGTCCAGGTAGGAAGTATGTAATCTGCGCAGACTGCGACGTACACTATGACGGATCCAGGATGGGGAGTAATCGAAAGAGGAAGAGGCGATACGACCTACTTTTGTCAAGAGGTGGTAGGATTCTCTGGGATAATTTGATTGAACGGTTTGTGTTGCGAGGGCTTGACCGAGGAGTTCTTCGGCTGGACCGTAATAAGGCGATGTATCGAATGCGCGTATACCGCGGGCTAAAGCGCGTTGTACGAGTTCTGTTGTGGGGAGAGCGTAGGGATCTGAATTATATTGGGAATTGAATGTTGCTGTGCCCATTATCAATGGGGGGAGGGTTGATGAGAGTGGATTTGCGGGGCGCATTTTGGCGTCGATTGTAGAGAGTGAGCGAGTGAAGGAATATGGGATTGAAAGTAGTAATTAGATGAAAGAGAGAGGAGAAAAAGGAGAGAAAGAACTCGAAGGCGAAAGGAGAGAATAGGGAATAGGCTGGAGTAGCGTATCTCGATTGAAATCTTCCCGATACGGAGATTATAGTGGGACAGGGCATTCTCATCCAACTATTGCTTTGCCGAGACTCCGCTCCGGATGGCGCCATTCGTCGTGGGCATCTGGAGAATAAATGCAATGCAAGGACATATTTCCTAGTTTCCTTAAAAGGTCGAGTTTACCTAGATGGGCAAATTTGCGCGAATGAAAATTGAACGTGCATTTCGGAAGAAGTTGGGAAGTTGTTCAATTGCCGTGGATGGCGGTGGCAAAAAAGAATCGGGTACTTTTTTTTTGATGTCGTGCAGATACAGTCGGAGTTTACAAATAAATAGAATGAAGCAAATGGAGAATGGAAAATGGAGGTTAGAGTAAGCATTATAACATGTGCAATTTTACAGCTATAGTACATAGATTTTCCGGAGTGGAGAAGGGAAAGGACAAAGATGATATACACACAGGGCCTTCGGAGTTGAGGCCGGAGAGATTGGATCATTCCAGACTGTTGCAAAGTGTGCAGTCTGGATGGAAGATCTCCCACTCTATAAGAAAAGAGATGGAAAAACGTAAAAAAAAAAGATATAGACATCTTTCCAACAAAACCCCTCAAAGATAAAACGCCATGCTATGCCAAATCAAAAGACGAGCGAATCCGGGAGTTCTCTGTCGCACGAGAAAAGACGATCGGTGGGTGGACAGCGAAGGGTAGACGGGTGGACGAGAATTGCACACGGAGCAGGACAGAGCATCACAGAAATTGTCGCAGGGATAGAGTTGAAGATTCAAACGACAAGGACATGAGTGCAGAGGTGTACAGAACTAACTGCTTCACCGGTCCTTGTAAACCTTAGGATTCCAACCTTCACTCAATTCCTTATCCTGCGCGACCTTGCGTTCCGCCTGACGAATCTCCATTTCTATCCGTTCGCGCGCACGTAGAATCTTGCTTTGAAGATAGAAACTACCACCCTTTTGAGGATCGTTCAGATCAAACAATTTCTTGAATCGTTCCATGACATGTTCGACGTTGGTTTCCGCGGCACCGGGAGGCTTGACATTGAGAATCTTGCAGGCCTCATCGAGAGTGATTCCGGAACCACTGCTAAAAGCACTACCACCTTTCTTGCCGGCGTTGTGTTTTCCAGCAGCTTGGGCCTGTTTGTAGGCTTCGGTGAAGGCGCGGCCGAAGACCCGAGCTCCGGTGACGATGACCTGGGAAACGATGCGGTGCGCCTGGATGGTCAGCGGGGAATTATTCAGAGATGAGAGATAATATCATCAAAGTATTCTCATTCGGGTCTGGATTTAGTAGGAAATGACTTACCATGGCGGAGGATGGAAGCGGTCCAAGGGGATCACAAGGAGGTGAAGAGAAGAAAAGAAGGGGAAAATTTCGGGTGGGCGTTTTAGCGTCGGCGGAGAGCGAGCAGTCCGTAAACAGTGGTACTTACAGTATACATTCAATTTGATAGCTTATAGTGTATATATTATATTATATTATATTATATTATATTAACTACACTTATTCAAATCATGATTAAATATATGATTCTGTACTATTAATTAGGAGCTATAAATCAGTTTGTGTAAATACTTAACTTGTATGGTACTCATACTCGGCATTTCCCAGTCACATGCCCACCTCCCCCCGCAGATCACTTTTGAACCGACGAACCTCTCTGCCTTTCTTCTCTTAAGAAGCCATGATCGCCCACAGCCTGATGAGCTGACACATTCTCCCCCATGAAGTCTCCATAATTGGATGGCAGCTCTAGGTATGTCTATTTCCCCAGGTTGCTGCCTGCTGCTCGCGGTTTGCTGCTTGTTTATATATACTGACTGACTTCCACAGAAGATCTTCCGTGGATCGATTCCATGGCACCCTCAACGCCTATGCAGGATGGCCAGTCTGATTCTCAGCCTCCGACAATCGCTGCTTTCTCCCCTTCAACCATTTCCGGTTCAGCCTTGACCTCCCGCCAACGTTCCAGCGTCATCGTGCATCGCAAGTCACCTCTGTTGGTGGCTACGCCGCCGCCCATCACCAGGGCTCTCGCCTACTCGCATCCTTTCCTCCTACCGTTGAACAAGTTCGCAGGTCTCTTAACATGGACAACCGGAGATCCATGGCAAAGTTTCCTAATGGTGGCTACCTTTTGGACAGTCGTGCTTTATAGTGATGCCGTGATTCTTTGGGCAGGTCCGATTCTCGTGGTGGTTGGGTTGATACTCGGCATGTATGGACGACGTTACTCACCCCTCTCATCGACGACAACGACCGGAGAAAAGCACCAGAGCAAGGCCCCTTCAGATACAACGACTCGTCATCAGAAGAGCTTGGATGATATTGTTGAGACACTTCGCACCTTCACAACAAGATGCAATATCCTACTTGAACCTTTGCTCGATTTGACCGATTTCCTCTCTACTCAACGTACAGCAACGTCGGCAACCACAAGACCGGCTTTGACCGCTCTTTTTCTCCGTATCTTGCTAGTTACCCCGATTTGGATCGGGTTGACTCTTCCTCCCTTTTACTTAATTACCACCCGTCGTGTTGTGATGATAGTCGGTACGATAATTCTCACCTATCACTCACGTCCAGCTCGAGTCTCACGAGTTATTCTCTGGCGGTCTCGTGCTGTTCGCCGTCTTTGCGGATTTCTCACTGGTCTTTCAGTGGCAGATGGACCAAGCGTGCAAAAGGCCCAAGCCCAGGGGTTGGGATTGAATATCGCAACACGGCGACGTGGAGATGCCTCTGGGGTTCGTTTCACTTTTGTGGTATATGAGAACCAACGGCGATGGCTGGGAATTGGGTGGACATATTCTTTGTTCCCTGCTGAAAGAGGTGCTTGGACTGACGAACACTTGAATTCCGTCCCACCGAAGGACTCCTTTGAACTTCCAGAGGTTAAGACCGGTGATTCTAAATGGCGCTGGGTGGAGGGAAGTGAATGGCGCGTCGAGGGTGCAGATAACTCTAACAATAAATCGGACTCGAAGACGTCCAATATGGAGGGATGGGTCTACTATGATAACAAGGTATGAATATCTTCAGCTTAAAGTCTCAACCTGATCACTGACAATATTACCAGTGGAATGATGGACGCCGTGGCCAAGATGGCTGGGACCGATACACGCGCCGCCGCAAATGGTACCGAGACGCCGAACTAGTCGAAGTGGCACAAGAAAGCAACAACACCTCTGAAGAGACAGTCTCAGCCTTAACGCAAGCCCTCGAAAAGGAAAAGGAAAGCAATGAAAAGGACCCCGAGGAAGCGACAACCTCCCTCTCCAACTCTACGCCTCTCAAATCCCGCCGTCGGCGCTGGTTTAGCAGCAGTGGCAACAAGGATAAAGAACGTGCTAGTAGTGGTGGTTCTGCTGATGTTGGTCTATCGACAAGCTCAAATTACACATCTACGGCCGATGCTCCTGCGAGTAATGGACGAGGCACACCAGCACGCCCGATCAACTCCCGGAAACCATCGCAATATAGTGCCCGCGAGGGGAGTATCGCTACTAGTGATAGTACTAGTACGAGTGCTCGGGAAAAAGAGATTGCAAGTTCTCAAGATCGTCTCGATCGATGGGCGACGCGAGCGGCAGGTGGTACTGAAAGAGCAGAGCGAGAGTTTGGTTTGAGTGATGAGGTAAATATGGGACTTAGTTGATAGTATTCCTGTACGCCTTTTATTTCGGGTGGTATCCTGGTATTGTATGAATTTCCTTGCTTGGGGGTGCAGGGCTTGTCTGTAGTTTTGCTGGAGTCTTCTTTGGACATGATGGGATGAAAGTATTCGAATACGGCTTTAAATACCCTACTGAATTTCAATTTAATTCATTACTATAGTAATTGGACATCGCATTTCTCATTGCTATATAATACAATTCTATGCTGTAATCAAGTACATTTACATAAACGTGATTCGTGTTGTGGAGGGGTTCCAAAAAAAAAAGCAAATACAGCTTGAAATAAGCTGACTTCATGCCAGAGTCAGATCCCACTGTAATTCTTCCAGGACATCAAACCAGTGCAGATTGATTTCCCTTGATCTGATCGTATTCGAGGGATCTGGGATATACCCGTCCCTTCTTGACCAGAGGATTCGAAGAACTTCCTTTGCACGCTGGGTATTTCCAATTCCGAAATTACTTTGTAATTTGCTAAGTGACTCAACGACCAGATCCCTGTGCGCGAAAACTTCGCTCTCACAACCTGATATGAAAAGTGGGAATGTAAGTGCTGAGTACTCGCAATGATCATCTAAATGGAGTGATTCAATGCGGGATAGACATCTGTCCACGGCGGTTTGTTTGGGGAGTGAGATTAAAGATTTGTAATCTTGGAGATTTGGGATATCTGAGATGTCAGACTTGACTGCTGGTGGTGGTGGTGGATGTGTCGCCATTCGTTCGAGGATTGAGTGGAGATATATGAATGCTGCGTCCCGGAAACATTCTGCGACTAGTTGGAGGCGGCTTAGACTTTCGTTGGTGAGTCCTTGGGGAATTATATAGTGGGTGTTGGTGTGGGACCAGGTGAGGAGGGAGTCGTTTCTGGGAGTGTCAGTGAATGCGAGTTTGATTGGCGAAGCGATACGTACATGGAAGCAATTGCAAGACGAAGAGAGATGGTATCGTCTCGCAGGAAAGGAAGCTCAACTATTTTTGCGCAGAGGTTGAGGATTTGTTCTGTATAGCCGATATATATGTCGAGTCTGGGTGGACCAAGGTCTGTTTGTGTTGCGAAGTCCTCGCTTGGTGTGATTCGTTTACGATTGCTGATTCGAGCCATATTATATGCATAAACATATCTGAACCTTCATTAGCGTTTAAATCCGTCAGTTCTAGTCCGATTGCTAGACTTACAATCCTCGGAGGAATTCTGCAGCGTCACGGTCCATTGCCACCAATCCACCACGAGAGGCAATCAACCTTTGCAGAGCATTCAAGTGTACGACCCATTGTTTCACACTTCCACGGACAACTTCATACTTACATAGCAGTCCAACTGCTAACATGGTATCATCTGAAAGACCATTTGCGGAGCTATCGGCGATTGCACTCCGGATACCGCCAAGAGCTCGGCCATAAAATCCTGCAGCGGCAGTCTTTGCGCTGAACCCCGCCGAACGGTTGGCGAGGTGGAGGGCAGAAACTGCACATACAGCTTTCATTAGAAGAGGTGAGGAGATTGCGCGGGGGATTAGCAATGATCGTAGTGGGTTATCGTCACTTTCGAGATTGGCGAGAAGTCGGGATCCGAATTCCACGTGGTATTGCAGGTAATGTGTTTCGTGATCACCAAGGTGGCTGATGAAACTGTGTGAACGTGGAATCATTGTCAGGATGTCGTTTGGACTTGGTGAATTTTCGGTTGGGTGGTTTTCTGGCTGCTCGTGGTCTGCCTTATCGTCCAAGTCGATAATTCGCCCTCGTGGTGAAGGTGGCACCGACGGACTCGGCGAGATTGTGCTAGGTGATAGCTGCACCTGAAACCATGATTCCGAGCATGGCGATGATGTTGATGAAGGTGACTGGGCTGGTGTACCACTCAGTCGTCGTCGTTTCGGTGTTTCTGCAGACGGCTGGCTGAAGACTTGCGCCGACGGTCCTAGCGGTTGTACCCAAAGATCTCCATAACCCTCACAAGTTCGACCCTGCTTGATACAATTGTTGCAGCTATAAAATAGTCAGCGATTTTCTGAAGTTAATCGAACCAGTCCAAAATACTTACCTCGGTTTGGCTTTGTCGCAACCTTTACGACGTCTCTTACAAGTGATACATCCTGATCGAGTCCATGCAGTCCCAGATTGTCGACTCCGGATCCTCTTTGTCGGTATAGTTCCGGGAATATCCGAAGACTTTACCCAGCCAGTATCGGCGTAAGTCGTCATTCTGGAAGAAGCGTGAAGCTCGCAACGAGACACCTTTTTTTCCCCGCGAATTGATAGAATTGATAGCCAGCCCGCTATTCCCAATTAGGGTAAGCATTCGCCATCACGTGATCTTATCGCCGGCCAGGGACATCGCTCGGAAAACAAACACTTGGTCAGAGAATTAATGCCTGCATATATTGATAATTGATATGTGAAATAATATAGAGTTGATTGGCTTCTCCGACCTAAATCCGAGAAAGATCATAGCACATTCTCAACTATGATTCAATCGCCTGTACCATCCCCGCCTGTGGTTACCCACACCCCCTTGGAGAGCCCGCACTAATCCAAATCGAGAAAGTCCAACCAGATCGCCCGCGATAAGAAAAAAAGATACGCGCGACCTTTAAATTTGCCCGCTTTTTCCCCCTCAAACCCCAATTTCCCCAGACTCGCAGCATTTCGTCTTCTTTTCTCTCGTCTTTCTCCGCTTTTGTCTTTCAAATTCATATCTCTTAGTCTTCGATTATATATATATACATCTAACTATGGTGACTGGAGCTCGGCATCCCTTCGACCCAATCACCCCGGAGGAGATCAAACTCGCAGTCCGTATATTGGAAGCGACTTTCCCTGGCGTGGAGCTACGCTATAAGCGAATCGATGTGAATGAACCTATCAAGAAAGATGTCTTACCATATATCGAGGCCGAGCGCCTACGGCGTCCTCTGCCTTCTCCGCCAGCCCGTCTTCTTTATACCTTGTTCCATCGCCTCGACACTGGCGCATTTTACAAGGCAGTCTTGAACGCCGACAAGCGGACCATTGTATATGCGAAGGAACTGCCACGTGAGGTGCAGGTATGTAAAAGAGCTTTCGTTAAAGGAGTGAGTGATGGTCAAGAATCACTGTTTAACAAATTGCTTTACTCTAGGGACCGATTGACCCCGATGAAATCACTGAAATCGAAGAGATGTGCATGAGACACCCCGCAGTCCTTGCTGAAATCGAGAAGATGCAATTACCTCCCGGTGTGACTGTTTGCAATGACCCATGGATGTACGGAACAGATAACGAGAACGAGTCACGGCGACTCTTTCAATGCTTCATGTATTTGATTGAGGTCGATCACCCCCAGAATAACCACTACTCCCTACCATGCAAGTTCTCTCCTGTATTTGATGGTCTTACCCATGAGCTAGTCCGTATGGATTATCTCCCCGGTGGTCCTGATTTCCAAACCACTCAAACACAACCATGGAAACCTGTCAAGGGTATCCAATACGCCCATGATCTTTTGGATGAACCCGTGAGAACAGATCTGAAGCCCTATATTGTTCAACAGCCAGAAGGACCCTCTTATACGGCGGACGGGAACTCTGTATATTGGCAAAAGTGGCGTTTCCGTCTTGGTTTCAATATCAGAGAGGGTCTTGTCATTTATAACATCACGTACGATAATCGTAATGTATTTTATCGTCTTGCAGTTTCCGAAATGACTGTGCCATATGGCGGTATGTCTTTTGTCCCCGACTTTCTTTTCTTTCATTCGCTAATGCAACTAAAGATCCTCGTGCTCCTTATCACCGAAAACAGGCATTCGACGTCGGTGACACCGGTTTTGGCATGAATGCCAATCAGCTTTCTCTCGGATGTGATTGCCTGGGCCATATCAAATATTTCGATGGCTATCGCAATGACTCCAAAGGAAACCCTGTCCAACTCAAGAACGTGATCTGCATGCACGAACAAGACAATGGCTTACAACACAAACACACCAACTACCGCTCAGGTGCGGCTACAGTCGTGCGTAACCGCCAATTGGTTCTCCAAATGATCTGTACCGTTGCAAACTACGAATACATTTTTGCATACATCTTTGACCAGGCAGGCAATGTCGAACTTGAAGTCCGCGCCACTGGAATCCTCTCTACCGTCCCATTCGATAATGAAAACGGGCAGACTGTTCCCTGGGGCACCAATGTGGGACCTGGTGTCATGGCTCCATTCCACCAGCATATGTTTTCCTTCCGGATTGATCCTGCAATCGATGGGTTCAAAAATACTGTCTACTACGAAGACAGTGTACCGATGCCGGAAGATGATAGCAATCCCTGGCTCGTGGGCTACACTACCGAGTCCACGGTCATGAACACTTCCGGTACAGCAAATACCAGTGTTGACCGTCACCGCGTGTTTAAAATTCGCAACGATTCAATCAATAATCCCATCACATATAAACCAGTGGCCTATAAGCTTCAAACAGCACCCAGCCAAATGCTTCTCGTGAACAAGAATGCCCTCGGTTACCGACGAGCCGAATTCGCCACGAAACCTATTTGGGTCACCAAGTATCAGGATGATGAACTATATGCCGCTGGCGAGTTCACCAATCAAAGCAGGCGAGCCGAGGGAGTCGAAACATGGATTCAGCGTAAGGACAATACCGAGAATGAGGACGTAGTTCTGTGGCACAGTAAGTCTCTATTCGATCTTCTTTCTCCACCTTAGACCCATACACTAACTCCCGTATAGCTTTCGGTCTCACTCATAACCCTCGCATTGAAGACTTTCCAATCATGCCAATGGAGCGTGTCAGCGTCATGTTGAAACCTGATGGATTCTTCACTAAGAATCCTGCTTTGGATGTCCCGCAATCCGCACAAACCTTCAACAAGTCCACTCTTCACCCAGAGACGACGGGTGCTTGTTGCGCTCCGTCTGCGGGAACCGGCAAGGCTAAGCTGTGCAAACGCATGGACTAAGCTATATACTGCTTTTGATACCCCTTTTTTTCAAATTTCGGGCCAGTGCTCTCGTGACTCTGGTGTGGAATTGTAGATACGAAGTTATGAACATAGTTGAATGAAATTGAAGTTGGGCTTGAAAGCCTAGTATTGTTCGATGGAGCGCATACGAGTACTATTTCGATACTCGATACTCTCGTGTAAGGGGTTTCTTTGATTCGATTTCATGCGACGGGTTTACTTCGAAACCCTTTGAGAATTGAAAGTCTTTCTCCTTAGTACCTGACAGGCCATCTCTTCCAAGATGCGAATAGCTAGCGGCGAAAGATTCCAGCCGTAGTCTTAGGAATGTACCACTCTATTTCATCAAAATTACGACTGAAGCTGAAAGAAATCAGATGTTCCCTTGGTGCTGATTCCGAAGATTGTACTGTATTGGCCTCGACATCTGATAGAACTTGGGGGTATAATTCATTGAACAAGGCAAATTATCTAGTACCCCTGCCATGTCCCCACAGGTCTAGCCTCGGCGTCTTTGTCGTCGATGGTGGACATGAAAGAGAGTTTCATTTCTTCCCTTACAAATTTGTAGTGTTCAAAGAGCACATGGAATGGAACACTCATGCCTGTCTGAGAGTTAAAAGAAGAGCCACCTTTCTTTTTGTTCAGACCACCGTCTTTACTACTTGAACCATTGTTCTTCCAAATTCAGTAACTATACTAATTCCAGGAGTTGGATTCATTCAAGTCTTCGTTATCTTGCACGTCCGCCGTCTCGGTATCTATCTGCATATTTACTATACAAAATGTCTCGCTTTGATCAAGATTCGGAATGGTGATGGCCCAAGTGATACTATTTGGATAGTGAACTCGAGTCAGGAGCCATACGACCTGTTTTGGCCCCGAATCGTACATGGGCAACTTACCAAAGACCTTCTGCTTCACTGCTCTTTTCATTGGATGAAACAATGAAAGAATATTTCTTTCAAGGCGCCACTTATCATTAATCTTGACTCGGAAACCTCTGGCTTCTTCATCCGCAATCAAGTATATCTAGCCATGTGAGCCTTCGTAGGGCGACGGGGTATCTTCAAACTCGAGTTTGTTCAGTAGCACCTATTCTACAGCCTATTCACGTCCCAAAGGGTCTTTTACCAGCTAACTATTACTACTTTTCATCTCGTTTCATCTTTCGTAACATGGAAAGCGGACTAGGATCATATGCATCTTCCAGGAGAGGCAGAATCCGTCCTCTAAGTGAAGTCACAGATTCTCTAGGCCACCCTGATGCTAAACGTACCAAATCATCTTCTGGGAGAGTCATTAGTAAAGGTATCAATCGCGACGATACTGATTTCGCTCCCGATGACTGGGATGGACGGATTAAAAGATGCGAAGAACGAATCGAGGCTGCAGTCCACAACAAGGAAACATTCAAGAGGAAGCTGGAAAGATTAAAAAAGGCCAGAGATACACAGCCGTAAGGACCTCATCTAATCATTGAAAAAAATAGTGACTAATCATGGTATTCAGCTCGGTGATGAATCAGTTTCCTGGCAAAAGCTGGGGTGTTATTAAACGGATGGCATCTCTTCGACTGATACAAAATCATCTTAAAGAAATCGGGGATCCATGTAAAGAGCTTATCAATGTTGAAGCGATATTGAATGCTTATAACAATGGAGAACTCGAATGGAATGATAATGCAACTTACTGGTGTCGGGTATGAAAGTTTCAAACTCTAGTGGAATGATCAAATAACTTACTGGTGCTAGGGCAAAATGATTGCAGGTGGAGAACCATTTTCATTCAAAACATTTGCGAAGTTGAATACTTCGGAAAATCGAGGTGATGGAGGATTTTGGGTGGAAGGGGTAAGTTAGTTTACAGTTTTTCAATAATGTTTATATTTGTTTGACAACCCACCGATATTTGAATTAATGTTATTTGGACGTTCTCTAATGAAAACTGTATAGATCTATCCTCTGGAGCCGAAACAACTTGTCTGCAAATACAAAACTTCTGCCAACAACGCTGGGGAGTTTCATGTAAGTTTTGGATCTAAATCACTTTTTTTCTTTCAATCTTCTGCGTAGAATATAGCTAATTCTCTATGTTAGATAGATTTAGCTGTTCGACTGGATACATTCACTGGCGCGACCGATGTAAATGGAGACGCATATCCGGAATATGACTTGAGATTTTTGGATGATACTGGAAGCTCTATGATGTGCATATATCACGATGATATGGTAGAGCTTATGGGAGGCGATATACGAACTAGCACTTCTCCATTGAAACATCTGATGGGTTACCAAGATTTTCATCAAGCAGACGGCAGTGACCTTATTTGTGAAGTCATTGCCGTAGAAGTTAATATGATAGGTAAAGATGACGATGACCGTGAAGTGGAAATGGCAGATTGGACAACTATAGCCTGTGCTGTATTTAATGCAGATTCAAATACACCTGGTTGCCCTCCCAAAAGATTGAGTGGTCCATGGTTACGGAAAATGTTGTATGCCGCAACAGCCCCTGAGGAAAACCCAACTCTCTATATTGGTGAAAAGAAAACGGATATAACATCAAGGGATATGCTGCCACGCATAAGACCGGACCTTGTAAGACCACCGGTATTCTTGCGTCCACCTCTTACTGTACAGTGGGTGCAAGACCAGCAGAGTGGCATGTGGTATCCTCTTCCTGAATTTTCCCAACAAGGGATAACGCCGAAACATGTTCGCTTTGTACCGTCAGTGACAAGGTTAGGGCCAGCGGCAGTGGGATTTCCAGCGGGATTTCCAGCGTCAGGACCAACGGCAGAGCCAGCGGGTTCTCCAGCGGGAGGGCCAGCGACAGGGCCAGGGTCAGGGCCGGCATATCCATGACCACCGTGTCGAAAAGAAGCAGGCGAGATGCGGCAGTAGCTGATTCCTTTGTTTGGGGCGTGTGTCTTTATCGTTTATCTACTGCTATGGGCGTGTTTTACTTGATTTCCTATGGCTGTACGCCGTACCTCCTTCGTCTTTTATTTTGATTGGCGCGGCTTTTCTTTCTGATGGAAGTGCCTACATAGACGTTGCGTTCTTTGTTACGCTGCGTCGGATTGATTGAGCTTTTAATTGCATGATTTTTTTCCCGAGCCTTCGTTAAATTGCACTCTTGATAATAAGAACTGAAATAATTGGGTAGATTGCTTCGGTATCGATTAAATGTTGGGTATCAGGTAGATGAATCTCGAGTTTTATAGTAAATGTGTACTCGTATAGATTCGGAAGGATAATGGACCAAATGATGGAAACGGTGGTTCTTCTGACAATACTCTGGTATTTCATCAATTTTCTCTTACAAGATGGCCCCATCTAAGCTTGTGAATGACCCAAAGAGGAAGAGACATCGACATCAACTGTTCTCGTGATCCCAATGCCCCCGAAAGGCGAAGCTCGTGAGGTGTTTTGTCTTTCGTTGTCAACGTGAATGGTAGTTTCAATCCTCGGGTTCCCTTGTGCATTGAACATGAGCACATCTTCATCGGATTCTGTCTCCCGAACACTGGCTTGTTTTGTACTGCGTTGGGTCTTGCTTTGGTTTCGTAGGGTGTCCAGTTTGTAATCCGAAGGGTGGGTTGTGGCTTTGTTACTCGAGTATTCGTGGTATATCTTCATCATTAAGGCAGATAGTGCGGGAAGACAGGTGCAGATAACTCCGATGGAAACTTCAGCATTTCTATGTGAGGGTTTGAATGTCAGTACAGTTTTCCCAACGAACTGAAAAGTTGGATTCTAACTTACCCAAGCATGTTGACTCTCATAAAAGCGAGTGTGGTGTCTTTGCTCTCAGCGTTTACCACGGTCATTACCAACCGAATGATACTGGATGCAACAGCCAAGCCACCGGCACCGAGAATAGCGATGACTCTCATCTTTTTCTTGGTAGGCATTTGAAGACTAATAGTTAAGGGAAGAGGCAGCAAAAGGACGATCAGGTCACTCGAAACACTGATGATAGCATCTGCCATGATGATAGCATTCTGATCCATGCAGCTTCCTTCAATATCATCGTTCCAAAATTTGGATATTGGGTTGCAGAGTCTGATCTTGACAATAACGGCTGGAATGTAGTAGGCAAGCATCACTCCCATAAAGACATATATGAAGATGACGGCTTTGCGAAAAGGGCTGAATACGCGGGTCATGATCCAAAGAAGGCAAAATTTGGTTATATATGCTGTAGGTCCGTACATGACCATTGTCACATATACGGTCTGTGATTCATCACATGGATGTCAGTTGACCAGACTGAAAAGGCGGCAATGGCTAGATATTACTTACTTTTGAAAAGGGAATCAAATTCTCGGTTGGTACGTCGTCGAGGTGAAGCCCTCCTCCGTAGTGACCCACTAGAATTTCGTTAGTAAAGGAGTCTTCTGTAAAACGAGATCGAATTCCATACTAATGAGAGCTATAATAGAATAGCAGACACCGAGGAACTTTGCTAGAGCATTAGTGAAGATACTCAGAATGGGAGAAACGGAATAATACCCATGCTGCCATACAGGCCCCTGCAGGTTTGAAACAAATTAGCCGCTGTGTCGATAGAATGGCCACGGACTATACTAACAGTCTTCCTTTCCAAACCCATTCAGAATAAAGAAACGAGTATAAACTCGTAGGCCGAAGAACAAAGTCATGAAAATAATACATAATGACTGGCAAGCATAGTTCCAGTTCTGTACACTGCGATCGATATCGACATCGCCAGGTTCTCGAGGCAATAATACCATGATGGATGGCATTATATCAACACCGTCGAAACAGCACTGCAGAAGCAAAGTCACAGGAACACGGCCCGAGATATGTAGGGGTTATTTTAAGATATTATACTTAAAACATAATATTGTCTCCAATACCCCTGCCAGCAGCACTCCATACTTGACATAGTACATACAACAAGCATGGCACCATCGGCAATTGGGTTCCTCACTGCTGGGTTGGCATGTATCCACTTCAAACCTACGGCGAACCGGTGGACGAAAAAGCCCCGATCGAGCTTTTGAGACTTCTCAAGGAAGGAAGAACGGCCCCACGAGGGAAATTGCCTTTTATCCACTATGTAGACGATGTGCATGCCCTTGTAGGAGAGTGGGTATGTATCTTTGTACTTCTATTCTCGTGCATCGGAATTTCATTAAGGGATGCTTGCCCGAGTCGTATCATACAAGAGTGAGTCAAATAATGCGTACTTTCTATCTATCAAGCAGACTTATACCAGGATAAAATTTAGGTATCCGAACACGAGTGACTGCTACTGATCCCTCGTGGCAAAGTCCATAGGGCTTGCATCATGCCCCTGCTTAGTACAGTGCATGTACATAGTAATCTGATAGGGCATACAGTATACTGACACAAATGCATTGTGACAGATTCAACTCCAATACCGAAACCATCTTTGCGGCTATGCGAAGCACCACTTGTAACAATGTACGACTCTTACCCGGTATATTTCGGCCATCTGATTCGGACCTACGCCGAGAAGCTACATTCATTATTATACTAGTAGAAGATCGGTTATCTAGTGTTGTTCGACTATTGCCACTACACACGTGTAGACTGACTGCCTATTTAAGGAATGGGGATGTCAGTCTTGGTATTCAAACGCATTACGTACATTGTACCTCCGACTCTGGAACTTCTTTGCGAAAGGATCAGACCAAGATGCACTTAGTGGACCACGCTATAACACGGGACGAAGCGGAAAGTGGAGCTTAACGTCTACAACTCCACCAGTCAATTGCCCGGGGCAAGGGTTCTTCAGACGGGCGAAATGCAGGCTAACGGATCCCGTAAGTTTGGGGTGGATCGAAGGAATCAGAGGTTTAGTTTGGTGGGCACCAGGTAGCAAAGTATTAGCGAATTGGAAGATAATGACGGGGAATCAGAATACGAGATAGCTCCACACACTGCGAAAAGGTCGCGTTAATCGCTCCTGGAACATTGTCAATTTGGTTCGTTCTTCACGCATGTTTTGCTGCATCAGAAGTACTAAACTAGAGGGGAATCCTGGTTTAGAGGATGCATTGTTGCAGTTCAACGGTCGATTATGTCCTCATGTCGATATTTCGTCCGCTCGTCATATTTTTGGGGCGTTTCTTGGAACCGGAATGATCCCGATCTCTCGGTCCGCTAGCCTGGGGAGGAGGGTCTTAGCTCTGTGGATCGACATTTACAGTAACCTGAGATATTGAATGTGAACGGAGCTCGGGAGTCCTGTTAGAGGGTCAAGTTTTACATAGGCAATGTGGTACGTACAGTACAGCCTATCTTCTCACCGATCTTCAAGAGTGGCAAGAATTGATATTCATTCAAGAAGTACTTACAGGGCAAAGTTATCGACTATCGCTGTTTTTTCGGCAAATTCAAAGTTCGGGCAACTTAATTCAATCGTATTGAGAAGTTCATTGGAAATGGCGTGCAATTAAGTTACTCACGTCAAACTTTGGCAGTAATTAATATCGGCATTTATATTGAGTTTGCTTGACGGCTCGTTCTCGGTCAAAGGAAGAAAGCCTGTTTATGGACTTGGAGATTCTATAGTCTAGGTACTTGCATTTCTTATAACTAATGAATATCCACCTAAAAGATGGCCATCATGTTGGGCGGAGAGGAAACACCACCGGGCATGTTCAATGGCACCGACGATACAAAGAAACTCCATCGCTGCAAGTCCTCGCAAGTTCGCGCTAGGGCTTCTAGATCAAAAAGTTCGCCTGATTGTATGGAATGCTCCTGTTTTAGTTCATGTATTCTTTCAGTGGGGAACGAGTATTCATGCTTACCGATCGGCATACCCCATCCTGCGAGGACATACTCATGTAAGAAAACATCAGGGGATTGAGGAGGGTAAACCTTTTAAGCGAGTCAGTACATTTCTCATGGGTTTGCGACATTGATCTTCGAATCCAGAGATAACTTCAAAATTGATCAGGGTTGCGTTCTCATACCTCCCAACTGATGGCATCACTAGCAATCGCAGCAAAACCAGTATCCCACAGGAAACGAAGAACATCAGTAGTTGCTTCCACGCCAGCATGTTCAGGACTCGTATTGTTGGAGTAAGCTTTCTTTTGCTCGTCTGTCATCACAGTATCCCATTCTTTGGTGACTCCTACCCGGACAAAGAGAATATCGCCCTTTTGGAAAGTGATATTCTTCTCCTTGGCGATTTCCAGGATATCGGATAGACGCACTTGGTGTGTCGAGAATGTGCTATATTTGATTCCCTTTTTTTCAGCCCATGTGGCATAGTCGATCAATACTCCACGTCCTGCAACATGATAACCGTTAGTGCCAGGGGGTCGATTGCATGAGAAGTGAACAACAAATTAAGACTTACCGGCAATTCCTTCGCGTGCCCAGTGCTGAAGACCGATTCGGTCATTTTGGCGATCGTTGATTTCTTCAACGGTAGTTCCTCCGTAGAAGACACGCTCGGACTGACCAGGGACTGTTTGGGAAAAGTGACGAAGTCCATCCCATTGACTACTTTGTTCTATACACTGTCTCAATACTTGAATTGAAAGAAAAACCGAGGCTGCAAATGGTGGTACTTACGAGGATTCATTGTATAGATATCATCAAATGCCACTCCCCCGAGAAGCGGAACAATCTGGTGATGACATGACTGACGGTTGAGATTGGGATAATCCAGTTTCGTCAGCTCCCATCCCAGAGTGACCCGACGACCGGTTTTGATCTCGTTGGCGGCAGCTTTCGCTACTACTTCAGGGGTTAGGATAGCCAGTTTACCCAATCCCTCCTCATAGCTGCCAGGTTTGCCTGTCCAGACCTGTCTAGGGTTTGGAAGCTCATCGAATGGAATGTCATATGGGGATTGAGACATGATTCCGGAAGGCGTTGCTGAATGAGGTAAGTCAAGTACTATTGCGAGAATCAAATGTTTGATAAATTCTCATCTATTGAATGCTGGATAAATAGTAGCATTCCTGTCAACTCTCCATGTGAAAGCTTTGAAGTGGAGCTTGGCCATAGCATGACCCCTCGTGGGTACTTCCACTTGAAGTCCACAACTTACAGTAGATCCACGTCGTGCAATGTGAATTTGCTTTTTGTTTTTGTTTTTTTAGCTTCAATACGCAGTCAAGTGTTTCAATGTTGCAGTTCGCCCCGCATTGTGGCTGGGAATTGCCAATAATATCGATTATCTGATTCTGCCGTGATACTGATCTGCATCTGCACTGGTAATTTTGAAGGATTTCCTAGTCAATACTGAATCTATACATTAGGGCAAGTCTGGTACAATCGACCCATGATTTGTGACAGCCTTAGCCGCTGTTTAGAGAGATCGACTGACCTTTGTCTTTTCGTGGTCGAACTCTATTAAAACGATGCAATCCACATCTCAGTGGATCCGATCCACAAAGCTGTCAACGATTGTTTGCCCCCTTGATTGATACGATGGGGGGATGAGGGCTGGTACCTTTGTTCTGTCTTTTACGTTTAATTCAAACGCGTCTTGCCAATACTGAGCACATGTCAAATTGTATCTTTTTCTTTTCATCTGTATTATCTGCGTGAGCATTTTACTTGGACAAGACCCCGAATCACTTCATCATGGGTAGATTCGGGTCCCAAACCAGTACCTATAACAGGCTGGTGACTGTCTTCGTGGCCATTGGGTCTATGGTTAGTTTCTTATCCATTGTTGAAAGAGTTGAAGCGAGTGATTCGAGCTAACATATTGCAATTCAGACATATGGTTATTGTGCTTCAATCATCTCCAGTACTATCGGTCAGCCAGGATGGTATACTTACTTCAACCTCCCTGCGGAAGGCAAGCCTGGATATGATATGATCACAACTCCAGTCATCTCGACTGCAAATGGTGTCTTCAGTGCTGGCGGTGCTGTGGGTACATTGTTCATAATGTGGTCTTGTGATTTCTTTGGTCGCAAAGCGAATATTCAATTCGGAGCATTCTTCTCGATGTTCGGAGGAGCACTGCAGGGTGGTGCCAATTCAATCGAGTATGGGACTAACCCTCCTTGTACACAAAACCATAAGCAATGCTAATATCATAAAGGATGTTCCAGGCAGGTCGGTTCATCTGCGGTCTAGGAATCGGTATTCTCGTCACTGTTTGCCCCATGTACCTCTCCGAAATGTCTAGTGCCCAGCGTCGCGGCTGGCTGGTCGGTCACCACGCTATCTTCCTCGTCTTTGGATATATGCTTGCGGGCTGGGTTGGATTTGCTTGTTACTATGCTGAAAGTACCATTCCAGCTTTCGGATGGAGATTCCCTCTGGCACTGCAGTGTCTGCCCGCATTAGTGCTGCTGGCTGGTTCTCCCTGGCTGCCACGCTCGCCTCGTTGGCTAATCTCCAAAGGAAAATTCGATGAGGCGGAGCTGGTGCTTCAGCATCTTCGTCAAACTCCAGATGACCCTGACAACCTCGTTGCCAAGGAGGAGTTCTATCAGACCAAAGAACAGATTCGGCTGGAGGCAGAGAAATTGGCTGCGTATGGCAGCGTGTGGAAGGCTGTTTTCACCAAGGCTTCGTACCGACGACGCATGATAATCGGTTTCCTGACCCAGTGGGGTGCGGAATTTGGAGGTCCCCTCATCATTGTGAGTTTTTCAATTTCATTTATCAGTAATAGCGATCTAACAGTGATAGAACAACTATGCCGTTCTTCTTTACACCAATCTAGGTATGGAAGGCAGTATGCCTCTACTCCTGAGCGCTGTGTGGTTGACAACTGCCGGTAAGTTTTCTTCTATCAAAATCTTGATGATCTCAAACCAACCGTTTCATAGGTGTCATCTATAACCCTCTGGGTGCCTGGCTTCATGACAAAGTGAACTCTCGTCGCGGAATGTATATGACCGGTTTTGCTGGTATTATTGTCACCACATCTTGCCTTGCTGCTATGACAGCTCAGTACGCAGGTACTACCAACAAGGTTGGAAACGGATTCGGTATCTTCTTCATGTACTTGTATCTGGCTTTCCAGGGGTAAGTCCATAGTTATGATGCTTCTCCTGATTATCTACATGCTAACAATTCCAAAGTACATGCTGCGACACCACTATGTACCTTTACGTGTCGGAGATTTTCCCCACAGAGATTCGTCCCATTGGAATGGGCTTTTCTCTCTTCGGTCAATTTGCTGGTAAGTCTGATATTCACCTCATTGCACAATGATGTCGAAGAATATATTCTAACTTAACCAGCTACATTGATTCTATTGGAAACCGCCCCTATGGGCTTCAACAATGTTGGCTGGAAATACTATCTGGTCATCATCTGCTGGTCAGCCTTCTTCCTCCCTAGTAAGTCTAGACATCACATCTCTCATTACCTTCTGGTTCTTTAAAATCTTAATCATCAATCTAGTCATCTATTTCTTCTGGCCCGAAACAGCTCGTCTAACTCTGGAAGAAATTGCGCAAAATTTCGGCGAAGAGGTTGCTGTACACCTTACCGATGCCACTGACGAGGAAAAGGCCCGAATCGATCAGCAACTCGTTCACTCTGGAGGTGTCGTTCCTCGGTCCGAGAGCTCTGGCTCTGCGAAGGATATCGAGAAGGAGACCATCGCCGCTGACCAGAATGTTTCCAAAGCTTGAAAGTCTCGTCAACTTTACTCAAGCATTGTCAGTGTGATGACCCATTGAACAATGTGCTTTAGGTGGAGCTTTATTAATACAAGATATGTGGAATTGGGCCAATCTTATCGAAGACGAGTTCTCGGATCCCTTAATGAGTATAATCGTGGTGAATGGTTTTCGTTGAGCGTTAGGTAGTATTACTGTCTAGGACCATTTGAGAGTTATGATCATAGATATTATGTCCAGAATTGATTTTTGAATCAGACTTCTGTTAATTTCATAAAAGCCTCTCTATTTCTTCTCGCCAATTCTACGTTCTTGAATTTCTGGACCATCGCAGTGTCGAACCATTTCAGGGCTACCCCCGAATGAAGGATGAACAAATTCTTGAACTCGAAATTCACGAAAACAATTTCAATTATGCACAGGATCTGTACAAAGTATTGATGCTATGGCTGATGAAGCAGATCAAAAACAGTCTATCAACCAAAAAAACAATCTGATCATGACACTTATATGAGTCCGAGACATCATAACTTGAATACCAATACAACCGAATATTGAACCATCTACCGCCATATTAACTCACAAAACACCAGTCTACCGCACAAAATATCGCAATATGGTACATCAGCTTGAATATCATGATACCAAACCATTAATTCTTCTCCGGAAGAAGACAAGCGGGATTACTAGTCTCGCTCAACTTCGTCAAAAGCTATTATCACCTCCTTAGCTCAATCTACTCTGGTTTTCTTCAAATAGAACATATACATACCGGATCACAACAAGCTGCTCGTTTTCCATCTTGGCACGGACTATACGTCGTCTTTCCATCATCGGCTTCATCCACTTTATTGGCTCGAGTACCTAAAAACGGAATTAGTACTTTGAGAACCTGTTCTACAATGATGATTGATTATCTTCACGAAGAATGAAAGGAACGTACACGTTTTACCTGTGTATACAAAATCCAAGAGAACACTTTGGTCTAAGTCTTTACAGCATACACCGGGTGGCCCGGCAGGGATGGGATTGACTGGTTTGATACAGGTGAATTCAGCGCTGATGATGGCCGTCAGGGCGAAAAGTGCGAGTAGTTTCATTAAGGTTGATGGCCTCGAGTCGTTTATTTTCACAGTTGGTATGTCTAACTTGAAGTTTGTGGTTAAGGGGAGAATTAAGAATTGTTGAGGACTGCAAATGACCCACCGTGAAGATCGCGATCCAATATAAAGGCTACGTCATTGGTTGAGAAGGTTGATTGCATTTTTGCGTGAACTAAAAGAGTGATGAGAATGAGAAAAGGATATGAAGCCTTGGATGTCTTAGAAATAGTATGTAGAAATAAAATATGGAATTGGTACAAGAATGTAATTCATATCGTGCAATTCCGGAATACCGAAAACAAGTAGAGATCAAACAACTTCAAGATCCCATGATGGCCAACTTGATATAAATGAATATACAAATATCGAATTGGGCACATGAAGTACATCGGTTGATAGGCCCAGCCTAGATCTTCTTACTTTCCTCCACGATTCGTCCCCGTATTTTGTGGGTTTTGGCCACTGATATATTTGGTTCGCGTCATAATTGTATCCGACACTTGATAATAATATGTTCGCTACCCTCGACTGAGGGGTACACCATGTCATCAGACATTCATCCCTCTGCTGTCCCTTCCAATTTATCCGTTGAGATAAGTTCAGAGAGTCAGATAGAGAGGATAACTTCGGACAAGATATTTACAGGTCCTTCTTGATGATGTGGGCAGTGGGAAGAGTGCCGTTGGCACGGCTGATAGCGGCCTGGCGGGCACCGATGAGACCGAACTGGGACTGGATGCCCTCAACCCGGTGAGTGGAGTTGATGTTCTTGACAAGAGTGAGCTGCCAGCAGGTAGCACCACCCTGGCGAGAGGTGATGGTCGAAGCAGCCAGGAAGTATTCCCAAATCTAGCAAAATCATTAGTGATTCATCTCAAAAAGGGGTTCAAGAGCATTAAAGATTGCGTTGACTTACACGGAACCATCTTCTGCCGTACTTGGCCACAACCTTCTCCTCGTTGCCCATCCAGTTACGGTACCAGCGCCAGAGAGTAGCAGAGTAGTGAACACCGATGGTGTCAACACCCTTGATCTCAAAGCCAGCGCCCTCCAAGCGGTCGACAACAAATCCAAGAGGGGTGCTAGCATCGGCACCGGGGAAGATATACTTGTTCATGAACAGACCCCAGATAAGGTCCTCGTACTGCCAAGACTTGCGGAGACCAGCAATCTGCAAAAAGAAGACACCATCGTCATCAAGCATGTCATAAACCTGAGAGAGGAAAGTGCTGAAGTGGCGAACACCAACGTGCTCGGCCATCTCGAGACAGGTGATCTTTTGGTAGCCACCCTCGACCCGGGGAGCATCACGGTAGTCAGAGCACAGAATGCGGCTTTGCTCCTCTTCGATACCGGCAAGGCGGAGACCCTTGTTTCCCCAGGCAGTCTGGTTACGGCCAAGGGTGATACCAGTAACGTGTGCGCCATAGTGAACCGAAGCATACTTAGCGAGAGTACCCCAGCCGCAACCAAGGTCAAGGATCTTATCACCAGGCTGTACATCAATCTTTTCGCAAACAACAGCGAGCTTGTTATCTTGTAGCTCCTCGAGAGATTCCTCCTTGTTGATATCACCGATAATGCCGGAGGTGTAGATCATACGGGGACCAAGGAACCAAGCGTAGAAGTCATCACCACGGTCATAGTGGTCACGGACTTGCTCCTCATCTACAGAGTAATTAGCAACGGTCAAGCGGCAAGGAATCTTCACAGCGGAGAATCGTCATACCCTGGGAACGAGTGTGGAGAAGCATCTCAGGAATGAAGCCGAAAAGGAAGTGCTTGAAAAGACCCATGGTAAACTTGAAGTTCGCCCAATCATGACGGTACTCCAGAGCCTCCAAAGCATCGATCTTGAAATCAACCTCGCCATTGAAGTACTTTTCATAGAAAACTTCCATGGGGATCTTGCTCTTGCCGCGGTATGTAGCACGATCATGCTCAGAGTGGAATTGCAAGTAATATTCAACAGGACGACCACAGTACTTGGCCTTCTCGGTCTTGCGGGGTGAGATTGAAGAGGAAATACTCCAGAAAGCCATGAGAACGGGGATAGTCGTGAAAAGAGCGAAGAAGATGGTGGTGTAGAAGCCGCCGCCAACCTGGCGGGCTAGGTACCATGGCACCACGAATAGGAGGAAGAACATCAATCCATTGGAGAAGCTGTCACTTCCGGGCGAGTCAGCCGGAACAGGAGCATTCTTGATGGACGGGTACTAAAGGGAATAATCGCCATGAGTAAGTTCGATTTCAAGTCCCGTGGATTACCGGAGCTTCACGGGGGTGGCTGTACTAACCAGAGTAGTTGGTACACCACAGTCGAAGGCGGGTTTGGACTGTACAGGGGCGGCCGGTGTTTGAATGAACTCAAAGTCCGCGATGGACTCTGGATGGAGGGTCGTCATGGCTGCGAGGGAACGAATTGAGGGAGAGGATTAAGGGTAAAAGGAGAGCAGTTCACAGTAAATAGATGGCAGTTGGGGGCGGTGAAGCTCTAAGCTTGAAGTATACAAGTTCTAACATCACTACTTACTAGTCGATATAGATGGTCGATGGGGATGGATGAATACACAGTATTAGTAGTAAAGATAGACTTAAGAAAATAATATTGGTATATTGACAGTCCCAATTATATTTTTCAGGCAGGCAAGTCAATTGTTCGCTCTTGAGTGATCTACATCGAGTGGACCCTGAATATCAGTCTCCAGGTATCGAGTCCGGTTCCTGATCACAGTACATCATACATCTAATCACCGGTTGATGTCCCTTCTAGACTTTTACTCTAGAACTCCCCGCCTACTCATTTCATACCTAAGCACACGGAAAACATAGCCCAGGATGAAAAATATGAAGAGTTCAATTCCCTACCATACGCCCCAATCCACCAATAATCCTATTCGATGACCCATCCAAAGAGAAGAAAAACGTATAATGGTACCAATGTAGTACATAGCAAAGAATAATTCAATGATAGTGATCAAAAGTCATTAAGAGTGATTGATCCCAGAGGGTCCACTACAGAGCCAGCTGGAAGTTCAAAGCCTCGTCATCTTCCTCGAAAGTGGGCAAGTTTTCGTCGAGCTCTTGGGCGGTGCTGGTCTCTTCTGGAGAATCGAAGCAGCCCGCGGCCTTGCAACGGGTCCACATCTCCGAGTCAAGTGGAGGAGTACCATAGAGTTGGATGTATGTCTCTGGAGAGAGCGTAGTGTGAGTGTCGGAGGGCTTGGATCCCTCCCTGTTATCGTGAAGGGTGGATGACACGCTTCGTCCCTTGGAGTATCCAAGAGTGTTGTTGGATGTGACAGCAGCAGCGGTGTTACGCATGGACGAAGGATTGGTTGGAACCCGGGTCTTCTTCTTTGGCATCAATGCGGCTGGGAGTCGAGACTTAGGTGCCGGTGCCACACGTACGGGGCCAGCTGTGGGTTTTGGCGCAGCTAAAGCGTTGGCGGCTTCACGGGAGCGAAGCGTGGAGACAGTGCGAGTATGACGCGGAGCAGCTGAGGTTGCTCTAGAGCGTGTATTTCTTGGTTTGGGAGCTGGGGCCTTTAGAGATTCGTCCTCGCTTGACTCATTGAAGGTAATGCTATCCAATTGTTTCATGATCATCTCTTCGGCCATTTGATCACATTTCAACGAGTTCTCGCGGAACTTCCGCTCCTTTTGGGTGAGACCATCGAGTCCGACTTCTTGTTTTCCATACACTGACTCCATACCAAGTGCACGGTTCTTGGGTCGGAATTGAGGGAATGTTGTGTCATATGTGATATCATCTGGAGTATCGGGCAAATCTAGAGGTCCAATTAGTAGCCGCTCATATCTTTGAATTCAATTTCACGCTGAAAGCATACCTATCGGCTTTGGGGGCATGTATTCAATATCAGGCACATCATCATGGGCAGTTTCGGTGAAAACCTTAGTCTGGGATGGCTGTACGGCTGGACCGGTCTTCTTGCGGACTGTAGAGGCGCGTCGATTGGTGTTGCCGGGCTTTAGCGTTCCACCGAAGGGGGCGGGTGTCTGAGGAGCTTTGGCTTTAGGGTTGTTCGTCTTCACACCTAGAGGAGCGCGATTGCGAGGCTCTGACACGGAATTTCAGTCAGCTTGAATCACTTGCACTGTATATCAAAACATAGGCATCGCGTACCCATCGGAGTGACTGGAGCCAGCTTTCCGGGTTTCCCATTCTCCTGACGAGCTCCATTTCCCTTCACTGTATTCTTTCCAAAGGCCAACGGGTTGTTTTCATCTCTGAGAGGGATCTGTCGGCCGGGGGTCTTGGGAGCGAGTTGCTTCATGCCTTGGTTCAAAGGCTTGGCGGCGGCGGCGGTTTGGTGGGTGTTTACCAGGTTTTCCTGGTCACGAAGAGCCAGCATGGCGACGAGTATGAATGGACTGTAATCATGTACCGAATTTAGTCTTTCATAAACACTTATGTCAAACAATCTCTCGAGTCGTGGTAGATTGAATTGAAGAGTACCACCAACCGAGGACGAGAGCTCTAGAAGCGTCAGTCTGGTTGCCCGTGGAGACGCGGCGATCGCAGTCCCGTGATTGGCTGACCGATCCTTGGCGTTTGTGTACACTATTTATGCCTGAGGCACTCAGGGCGTCCATTGACACGACAGTCACCCGGTAAAGTACCCGATACTTTGGTTGCCACGTAGTTTGTGCCTAGTGGACGGGTACTGTATACCGCCTCATGATCATCTTCTTTCTCCCAACTCAGCCCAAAATAGTCCTTTCCCTTTCTTTTCCCCCCACCATTTCCAATCCACCCACCGCCCCCTCCGGCTACGCTGAGCGACAGCCTTAAACTTCTTTTCATCCATACATATTACTTTCTTTACTTCCCCCCACCCTACTTTCCACTCTTCAAATACTTTCACAAACATGGATAAGATTAAGGAGGTAAATATTTTGGATTTCCCCTTCCCTTAGCCCGCCCCCTGGTCTGGCGGGGTAGCTTAGACAAAGCTGTCCCCCTTTGCACCACTTTAACCCCCGTCCCGTGCATATCATTCCTGCAACCTGCAACTGCCGACAATCATAATGCTAATCATCCATTTTTCTGAATAGCGCATGAACGCCCTCCGCGTGGAGGCTGACGAGGCTCACGATGAGGTTGAGGAGCTGAAGGGCAAGGTCAAGACCCTCGAGCAGGAGAACCTGGCCAAGGAGCAGGAGATCACATCCCTCAACCATCGCAACCAACTTCTCGAGGAGGAGGTTGAGAAGCTGGAGGCCTCTGTCAAGGACGCCAAGGATGCCGCCAACCAGAGTGCTCAGCACGATACCCAAAATGAGGCTCTTCAGCGGCGGGTGCAGCTCCTCGAGGAGGAGGCTGAGGAGAACGACAAGACTCTGCGTGAGACAAATGAGAAGTATGCCAAATATGATTACATTCATGGTCTTTCCAAAAGTTAGGCAGACAGCTAACATTGAGATCAACAGGCTCCGCCAAACCGACGTCAAGGCCGGTCACTACGAGCGCAAGGTGCAGGCACTGGAGACCGAACGTGACCAGTGGGAGTCCAAGTACGAGGAGATGGCACAGAAGCACGCCGCTTTGGAGAAGGATCTGCACGAGCTGGAAGTCTCCATCAGCAACGTCTAAGCAGGACACTGGGTATCGGTGTAGGGTGTCGGGACAACATCGGATGGGATGCAGGCTCACTTCCCTTTTCGAGCTCTCTGTTTTGTTTTTCTTTGTTATCATACAGTGGCCGGTTGCGTTACCATAGGGTACTTCCCCTCCCTTTATCGTGCTCGAGACAGCATTCATATCACAAATGTCATATTGTCAGATTGACTATGGTGCCCACTCGAATCGTTTTAATTCACCATCTTCTTGTGCCTCCTCAACAGTCTCGTGATATCATAGATATATAATGCGCAAGCAATATTTGCATATGGTGTGGTATAAGAATAAAATCGACACAGAAGAAGCAAAAAGCAGAAATAAAACAAGACAAGGCCATCTTCCCTTTTGACTACTGTTCCCTCCGTGCCTTGGCCTTCTTGGACTTGGATAACCGTTGCTTGGCCGCATTCACTTTGCGGTCCTGCTTGCTTTCGTACCGGAATTGTCTCTTCTTCTTCTTTGGTCGATCTGCCGTGGCCTTCTTTGCCTTTTTAGCGGGTTTCGCCGGCGTAACTTCCTCTGCAGATGCCTCCTCTTCCTTTTCTTCCTCTTCCTCCGAGTCACTCCCTCGTACTGCCTTTCGTAAACCCTCTCGTGATGCGTCCATTTCCTCCACGGTCACGGTTGTGTATTTGTCTTCGTCGATATATTCCGCTTCATAGTCTACCGCGGGTGGCTCTTCGATACCGCCCCATTCTTCCTCATCCTCATCTTCCTCTGGGTTTGAGTCGTTGCTGTCGCCATCCTCTTCCTGGATACGCTTCAATTGTCGTTGGTGTTCTTCCATAGCTTGCTTGTATTCCTGGGCACGATCCTCGCGCAACTAGATCGAACATATTAGATTAGCCTCCGCCCATGTCTGGAAAAGATAATTCTGCAAGAAATGGAGACACACCTTTGCACGATCACGTCTGCGCTCCTCGCGATATCTCTTCTCTGCAGCATTTTGAGCATGCTTAATGCGCTCTTGCTTTCGCTTGCGGAATCCAGTCAAGAATTCATGACGGGCATCGGGGTCGAAATTGACCTCTTCGGTTTTGGAGACCTTGCGTCGCTTGACAGAGGGGCCCATAGTAGAAATATCCTTTCCCAGAAAATGCGAACGGTAGAAAGTCCCGAATCAATCAATTAATGATTGTCCAAAATGCACCCAATTTGTGTGCTGGTAAGAAGTTTCTCAAGGCCGACAAAAAGAAAAAAAAAAGTTGGGTTGGATCTGAAGCTCAGGCGGGCCGAGCCCGTCGACCGCCTCCGAATTGACGGCCGATTAGACTCTCCCGTTGACAACATCAACCTTCCACTTCCCCCCCCGTCCAACTTCTCCACCTCACACCATGCATCTAAGCAGGTTCGGACTGCTTGCCCTTGGGGCAACTGCAGTTAATGCATTCCGTGATACTTCTCCATTCTTTCTTGCGTCAACCTCTGAGTTTGTCTAGCCCGTCTACCTCCCAAGAGCTTCGGCCAGCTAATCACTCCCTAGACTGTTGACGAACTCCGCCTACATCAAGACCAGCGCTTCGTTACTCGACGATATAACCTCCTCTCTTGCAACCTGTCCATCTGACTATTATGTCGTTGTCTACCAACCTGGTGTTCACAGCTCCGATTTCTCGACTCGCAAGTCCGCACCCCGCCTTGGCGCGAAGGTGATGGGCAAGGACAAGTCTATTCGTTCGAAGATGAGCGTCAACGAAGTCGCGGGGCTGTTGGATGGGAAGGAGATCAAGAGCGTTCTTCAGGAGAAGTGCAAGGCGCAGACTACTGCCATTGATGGATCTTGTAAGATATCCTTAGGACCTTCTTGAAGCGAAGAATAAGGTGCTGCTAGCATGGGAGTTGGAAGTTTGAAGCTGACATTTGAAATTAGCTGGAGAATACCCCTCGTATTTTGAGTCTGGTCCTCGAATCATCGATATTGAATTCCCCATGCTCAGCTTGGGATCTGATCGCGCCAACCAGTTATCCGACAACGGTACGTGGTTGATGGCATCATGAAGAGCTATGAATATTTGGTTTCTAACGATTTTCTAGATGGATTGGTCTCTGATATCATCGAGCGCATTCCTTCAAACTCCAAGTATACTCTTCTCTACGTCACTTCGCCCCGCGAGTTCCCCGAGACCGATTCCGTCATCTACGAGTCCGATGGAGGTAGTTACCAGGACTCCATTCATATGGACCTCAAGCGTGATTACTCCTCATATGACTCTAGCTCGAATGATTCTACATCAGACCGTCGGTCCTCTCTATTCGATGAATACCAATACTTTACTCCTGGTTCGTAACCCTTCTGAACGGCTTTCCGCAGAACACATGTATTAATATCGGCACAGGTATCTTCATGGGACTGATTGCGTTCTTCATCTTCATCCTCATCACTTATATCGGTGTCAATGCTTTGGGTAGCCTTCAAGTACCCTACGCTGCATTTGAGAAGGACACTTCTGCGGCTATCAAGAAGCAACAGTAGTCATGCATATATGGAGGGGTTAGACTCATAACTGCCTGTTTCCTACCAAGTCCTTTTCTTATTCTCATATCTCTCCTCGTTCTATTCCTTTTTTTCGGGCTCAGGGGCACTGTTCTTGCGTATTTTATTATATCTTTGTATGATACATCAACCACGTCTTTTGTTCCTTTTGAATGAAATCATCATGTGACATCCCCGGCTTTCTGCCTGAGGCTTCAGGTTTAGCTTCGTTTGTCTTTTCGCTTCGGTCGAGTTCTCGCTTACCCCAAAACTGCTCTTCTTTTTCTCTTCTCTTTTTTTGCGATTTCTTGACGCTCGTTGTCTCCCAATTGGAGAATAGTCATTCGTTTTACTGGAGGGGACCATAAACGATCTACCCCTCATATACCAGCAACACCCCGTAGACATCTGGCGTTTCGAGCCCCTGATCTGCCAGGAACACAGACAGAAGGGCCAACCAGGCCTCCTCCAAACCAGGACGAACTACAATACCGCTTTCGCCGGTTAGGGCTGTGAATAACAAGGACAAGGGTCTCTGAAGTTGCTTGAGATCAGACGATTCTTTACCTTGTACACCCAGGCTGATCGTCGTCGACAAGCACGCTCCACAGACCCGCTGTGGAGAATCGACTGGTTTCTTTGTTTACTGGCCTAGGAAACCATGCGGTTTCTATCACGAGGACTGGGCAATTCCCAGTCTCGATTCATCATTCTTTTCCTCCTGGTTCTCGCCATCACTGCTCAAGTGTCTGCCCAGAGAGCGGGGGATACAAAGTCAGATACCACGGCCGAGGCCGCCCAGACCACCGACGATCGCTCGACCAGTGACAGCACTCCTAGCGTGACCGAGACCACTGCTGCGACAACTGCAGAATCAACTTCATCTTCTTCGTCTGACAAAACCACCAAGACTTCCTCTTCATCCTCCTCTTCCTCTACTAAGTCAGAAAAGACTACAAGTATGGAGACTACAACGTCATCTTCGTCGACATCCTCCGAAAGTACAACATCGACCAGCGATAGCACATCCACAACATCGGTTTCCACAACAACGACTTCTTCATCTTCGACTTCATCCTCCACCACAACCGCCGCTCCCATAGTTACCGTACCTCCCACCGCAAATGCACCATACATGCAAACAACAAATACCCCGGAGGGGACTGTATTCATCGCTGTCGGTGCTCTACTCGGGTTGGTCGGATTGGCCGTACTAGCTTGGCGCGGGATGGTAGCATGGTCCGTCAATAGATCCGTAAGGCGCGCAGCCATGGCCCAGTCTGAATCAAAGCGCTTGCTTCGTGGAAGTCGCAAGAAGCGATCCGGTGGCACCTATACGCCGGCTCCAGCGACCGACGTTTCCCTAGAGAAACTCGGCGCAGCCACTCGCGCAAGCTACAAACCTTCTAAACGAACTCCCAGTGGTAGTAGCGGTCTTTTCTACTCTCCTACAGCTGGCGGCGCAGGATCACATCACAGTCTCAATGCGACAAACAATCGCGGATCAACATACCTTCCTGCTGGATTTTACACAGCTGCTGGTACTCACTCGAGAGATTCGATCGGTGGGGGAAATGCCCAGTATACTTCTCCTACAGGGTACACGCCCAGTTCACCGTCACTTCCACCTACCGGTACATATCATGATGCGTCGCATAATTCACGCCACTCATATGTTGGTGCGTCAACCAGCTCTCTGAACTTAAGTCAACCGCAGCAGGGTCGGGCTCCGAGTGCATACCTTGAAGATCTTTTTGAGAATCATACCCCTCCCCCGCGTCGATCTGATCGACGGGATGGTAGGCATTGAGGAATGTGTATGGTACGGGGTACTTACGACAGGGATGATATCAGCGGACTTTTTGAATTATAGCATCTAAGATTTATATTTTGGTTCTTTTCATTTGGGTTTTTCATATTGTACTTCAGGTTTATGTTTTGAGCTTTTCTCATGTGCTATAGTTTCCCCATCTGTTTGTTTCTATTTATTTTTGTATTTTTCCAGGGTGATTTAGGAGTTTTGTTTTGCGGGCGTTGTTTTGGTTTCCATATCTCATGCTTTATATAGTTAATGTCATTTTCAAATAGATTCATCTTCAGGTATCATTAATTTAACAATCACAATCAAGCCAGTAGAACTGCCTCGCGAAGTATGTTTTACATGCATCTCCATAAAAAGGACTCTTTCTAGTTGCTGGTATCAAGACATCCATCCAGTCTAGCAGGTTGTATATATTTGAAATCGGCAATTGCAATTGAATAGAAGATTGAATTATCCCAACAGGCCTCTGTCTCTCTCTTCCAGAAAGAGGATCATATTCAATGGAGTTAGTCCTACTCTATTTGCCCCTTTAGCACTGAAAGCATGAAACAGGCCAGGACACCTAGATAGTATCTAGGTGTCTTTCAGTAACGATAATAGTAGCTGTCTTTGCCAAATGTATAGCTCGCGCTACAATGGTCTTGAAGGATACCAATGCTTGATATACAAGATCACACTGAACTAAATTCAGAAATTCCAGGTTTGCACGTATACTTTCATTGTTCATGAAATATCTAATATTTTACGGCTGGTATGTATAGTATACATAGTACTTAATATTCTCTCTATTTTCATGAACAATGAACCGGTGTATCATCTCCACAAGATGAAACCACGCCCAGAAAAATATACAAATTGGTGCTATCACGACCTTGTGATAGCACCCACGACATCACATTCAATCTACCCACCCAGCCCATGATCTATAGGGCATTTCATTTCACGGTGTATATATATACATCAGCCGCTGAAAACAAAAGATAGCGTTAATGATGAGATTTTTGTATCCTAGAGACATTATATAGGGCTAGTACCTACTAGGTAGTTCATTATCTTCGTCTTTCTCGATGTAGCAGTCAATTTTTTTCTCTCAATTTTTCTCACCTATGAACGTTCTAAACACTTACATAAGTGTTTATTCATAGTATGAAGCAAGTCAAGCTTGGTCGAAAGCAGATTGCATAATCCTGTACCCTCCAGGGTATGAACTTTACACTAAAGCTGGTGCAGATCCGTATGGGGACGACTAGGGTTCTGGATATATATTTCGGAATTGGGGGTGTTGAGAGAACCTTCTCTCTGGTACGCTGGAACGTACCATCAAACTTCAAGGTTAGCAGCCTGGCTGAGCGCGGATATATATAAATGAGGCTATCAAGGGAATTCCTGAGTACTTAAGTATGTGAGTATGTGTATGTTAACATGTAAAAGTGAATGGTCGACTGAATGGAATGACTCCGGTGTAATTGTTGAGATATGATCTTTCCTTATCCTGCAGACTAGTGTAATAAGTGGTTCACGATTTCAGGTTACTGGTAGAACTGACAGTACGCAGTCCGTACGGGATCAATTTTCGAGTTGTATATAGCAAGTAGTAGAAGGAAATTGAAGCAAAGACGACCGAGTATCCAAAGAATTGTGAAAATGAAATTGATCTGTCGAATGTGTTGAGATCGCCTTTCACAAGCATGAAATCTCGAAAACGCAGAACTCATCCAAGCTGAAAGCAAAAAATAATATGAATATTGCAGGGAAAGACGAGTACTTCGAAATGATCCCATTGTTATTAGCACAGGACCGAAGTCCCCTAACTCCATATCATACATTCACACCCGACCCAACGAAATTCCTATAGAAAGCGTAAACGGAAATGCGAAAAGCAAGATGAAAAAGAATATCAGTTATATATACACAGGCTAGCCAGGAAATGTGTCAGACGTTTCGAAGCCGCCGAAATCAATCATGGTGCAGTCTCACATCCTCCAGATATCGAGGACATCTCGATGCACTTGTCCAATGAGCCGAACGTAAAGCCGGTGAAACCCAATTCCGAGATAGAAGGAGTAAAGAATGGCCAGTTGGCGACGGTACTTGGCGAGAGATGTAGGGGGATGAAAGTATCCATCAGGAAGTGGATGATAAAACAGGGAGGTAACAGGGAGAAATCAATGTGCTTTCCAGATACAAAGCAAATCAGACAGAGTCACGTCTCGTATCTATGAATATTCTAGACAGTATTTGAGAAGGGTTGGTAAAGATGTAAATGTGATGAAATGTTTCTGTGTCTCATGCTCGTGTCCAAAGATTCTATCAAAGGCGATATGTGGTAGAGGGTGACGAAAATTCAAAAATAAACAAGTCAGGGAATGACATTTTAATTAATCCAGATCAACCTTATTGGAATCGCCAAGTCGGAGCTGTTCATAATTAGGCCCGAGTTTAGTCCGAACTGTTGCAAAAGAAATGGGTTGTTAGCAAATGAGTTCAGGCCGGAGTAATCCGAAAGCGTGGGAGGCAAACTCAGATATCTGTTGCTGTACGTGGGAGAGAGCCCAGGAGAGGCGCCAGGGGAGGGCACATGGGAGAGTGAATCTTACAATGCTCAGCCTCTACTCGGAAGAAAACCCACATCCACCGACGTGCCACTTCTAGGAACATCAGGACGAAGAGACCGAATTCGGTTTCGGGAAGCCATGAAAAGCCCGGAATGATGCGCCATAGCCATGAAAATCGGAGTGCAAGGTCTGCAATGATGACGAAGTGATAAAGTCGATCGGAGTGGAAGCAACGGTTGAATCGTACTCCGTAGGGATGACTCGAATCAGAGCGCGACTGGGAGAAGAGACTCATGTCCCAATCCTTAACCACATCCCACCAGAAAGAGTAGCTGGAGTTGATAAACGATGCAATAAACCTGTGCGGATTTTTGTTAGAGGAGGTTTGGTCCATTTGAATTAAAGAGAAAGATGGCTGATCTTACAGGAGACGCATGATAGTGACCTCGCTGTAGCCGTGGAAATCAAGAGGACTGTAATTGCGGAGTTTGGCGCCGAGCCAAATCACCGGGAAAGCCGTGGAGTACTTGAGAGCGTTAGCCAGATGCTGGTTCGCTCTATTGGGCACACCTCGTCGAGCTGGAGCTCGGCATGCTCTGATGTATTCCGTCAGACATTGGCGGAGTCGAATAATACTTGGAACGGCCAGAATTATTGGCACGACAATTTCGTTTCCACAGGCCCGGTTCGGTTTGTTGGTGGAGTGCCAGCCATCAGTGAAGAACATGCAGAAGGACACGTAGATATCCCCTAATACGCGGGCATAGCTCGTGAGTGCGTCTGCCAGCAGAATGTCACCAAACTTGGGACCGGGTTCTTCGGCCAATCCACCGATGGCAACTCGCTTCAGAGTCAGGAGAAAACGGACACGGCCGGCTCGGGAGGCCTTGTTGAGTGGCCAGATGAGGATGAGGAGTAGAATGACGAAAACGGATTGCGGGATAAAATCGAAACGTTCGACTAGTTCGAAGACTCGGTGTGTAGCAACCCAAAAAGCGATTTGCCAGATGGCCAGGGGAATGGTGAAGAGGAAGGCTAAGCGATAGGCGGCGATGTGGTGTCGTGAGTGAGGAGACGAAGGATACCCGACGAGATTAAAGATGTTCTATAGACAGAAAATTGTTAGGAGTACTGATATCCAAATCGGAGAAATGTTGCAAATGTAGACGATCAGAGGGGTTGCGGTTTGCGCCACACTTACAATGTCGGTCCTTTCGAGATACTGAAGGATGATGGCCCACCCCCAGAAGCCTGATTATGAAGTTAGCACTGGCAACACTTTGGAAAGCTGAGATCTCCAGATCTTCCCATGAATGATTCACGTACCAGCCACAAGAAGAGCAGCCACCCGGATGGGGAATGGGAAGGTTAGCCCAAAGCCATCCAATTGAGCATGTTGATCAGGCCCCATTATTCCATGGATGGGGAAAAGGGAGGGAGGAGTGTGAAGGGATAGTTTTCTTTCAAAAGATCCCCGTGGGGGAGCAGCACGCAATGTTAAGGGGGAATTAAAAAAAAAAAGAATGACTAGGGGTGAGGTGAGGTAAAAGAAGAGGTGAATTGCAGAGAGTGCCGCGTCCACGTCCGCTTTCGGGGAGTGGGAAGTGTTATTAAGCCAACCCACTTCAGGCCGGGGCCACTGCGGACGCAACCCTCGACTAAAAACGCAACTAGTCTGGGCCCTCGCTGGGCCCTAGTGGAGATTGCTAAACACCAAAGCGGTTGCAAGGCCATGCGAGCGCGAGGATCCGCATCGATCGACGGTCAGGGGCGCATCCAGGTCGTCTGAAGGGAGGTTACTAAACCCACAATGGCATCATGGTGATCTCTGCACCCACTTTGACAATGCCCACTGGTCAGAAGTGTGTCGCCTGAGATTGCCGAAACAGCACCAGGGGAGTTTCAGTGAGAGATCAATCTATTTTGTACTCCATAAGACTGATACAGGCACAAATACGGGTCAATTCAATAGTCAACTGAAATATCAATAAAAGAACACGCAGACATACAGTCTGTACTTCCTACGCCGGCATCTATTTTTGTCTTCTTGGCGGTCACTTCTGCATGATTAGGTAAGGAAGCATTATGTAATATATATAACAAGGCACGTGATCGGATTTGACATGTCCCATATCACGTGGTGTAGTCACCTGACATCAACCGAGGCAGTCCGGGGATCGTCTCCGTCTCCATCGCCGAGCCGGGGAAGCTCCTGCACCGCAACTGACTCGATCTTCCCCTTTGATTGACTGTGTCCCGGGGCATGCATTGATTCATCTCGAGTAAACATACTATTTGAGATTAATAGTATTCGAGACAAGACATACACCCAGATAGATATCGGGATTACCATCCACCCCCCCATATCATGGCCGACGACGACCCTCATCTGTCCCTCTCCACGCCCGACACCCTCGGCCCCTCAACCTCTCATTTCTACCCCTTTGCAACATCACCGGACATCATCCGCTCACACGAGAAAGATGTATTCTGCACCAGTGGACTTGTCCAACAAGCCCAAACAATCGTACGCTCTCTCCGCGGAGCCCGTTACGCCCACACCCACTCCGACGCTATCAAACACATGACCGAGCTCCTCTACTTCACCCTCACAACCGCAATTGGAAATCGCACTCTCGGCGAAGAATACTGCGATCTCGTTCAATTGGAAGATGATACCCTCCGCCTCCCAGCTATCTCCAGACGAGTTGGATATATTCTAAGCACGATTCTTGTCCCGTGGACATTACAACGGGCCTTACCAGCTTTTCGTCAACGAGTCCGTGCAAAATTAGAGCGCAGTATCGCAAAACAGCAATCCCGCGCCGCTCAACAAGCATCACTCCTCAATAAACCAATTCTTTCAACTCCCGATGCTGTATCCCCGACCAATAAGACGGGTCCCACGGCGCCACGCCGTTTCTTCACAAAGTTGCGTCTGCAGCAATATATTCTTGAACATCTTGATTCCCTCACTTCGGTCTCACCAATTTATGCCCTTAGTATTGTCACTTTTTACTTTACCGGTAGCTACTATCACCTGGCTAAACGCATCTGGCGTCTTCGCTACGTTTTCACGAAGAAAATCGACGAAAATGAACAACGTGTCGGCTACGAAGTACTGGGTGTCTTGATGGTCCTACAAATTGCCGTCCAGGGTTTCCTTCACGTGCGCAAGATCAGTGCTTCTGTGAACGAAGATGACTCTCTCGCTGCGGGTACTGATGGGAATCGCGCTGAATCGACCGGTGGTCTTATTCCCTGCATTCAGCATCCGTCTACAGTTCCGGTTCTTCCTGCTTCATCGGCTAGGTATGATTTGGAAGAAGAACCAAGTGCTGTTGCGTGGATTCCTGAAGGACAGCAGCGGAAATGTACACTTTGTTTGGAGGTGTTTAAGGATCCTAGTGTTACGACTTGTGGACATGTTTTCTGTTGGACTTGTGTGAGGGATTGGGTGAGGGAGAAACCGGAGTGTCCGCTTTGTCGGCAGGAAGTTCTGATGTCGAAGGTTTTACCGTTGAGAGGTTAGGTTGCATTATCATCTAGATACTGCCAGAGTCGTCTGAGTGATTTCTTTCTGGAAATAATTTGCATTTGTATATACTAGTTAGGTCTTGGATCAATATACCCAGTTGAGATGCCCTCAAGCTCGACTTTCACGCTTTTATCCTCGGGCTTTTTACCATATCAAGACACAGTGTGTCTTGAGTTCAATGCACGCTCAAGTACAAGTTAGCTTCCCGGCCTGATACTCACCACAAGTACTACTTGTAAATGCTGCTAGTAGCAATACTCACTACGAATTTGATACAAACCTTCGCCTCGGTATATACCACAATGGAATAACAATAGTCTCACAGATAATTGACACAAGATGCAATGCCCACTTCTATGTGAAATCAACAAATATACAAGATAGAACAACAAATGCTCCAGAGAATGCAAAATGAAGAAGAGCCGGAAGAGTCCAGCCAAGATTCAAGAGCGCCCATTTACATCAAGATCAGAAGTTGTACAAAGATCTTCCCACTTTTCGACATTTACCACCTTTCCCTCCGAAAGAAGAATCGGAAGATTCAACTCTGCATGCGCAGGACGGGGTGGCATTGGATCCATAGCAACCCTCTTCCGCTCCATGACATTGAAAAGACAAATACAAGCGTAGGGATCCGTTGCTGCGTCTATCAGTCAAGGTTAGTATCAGTTCAAAATTGAGAGAGTCCCAGGATGAATGAAGGATAATAAAATGCACTTACACTGTACCTGGCGATAATTTAATGGCCGAGTCCAATCACCACAACGCACATCCTCACTTTTCTCAAGCGGCAACCCGAAGTGCTCCTGCATTTGCTCGCTGAGATTGATCATTCGCTTGTTGACTAGTTTTGGCTCTGTCTGACCATACTTGACGAGCTTGAATAAATGACTTAATTCGAATATCGAACGGGTGTCGATACCGAGGAATTTGCGTAGTCGTGTTGCGTCTGCTTTGATCGAGACGCCGACTTTTGTGATGTCTGTAGATTCAAGAAGACGCTTTAATGAAGGCGCGACGAAGTCATCTAGTGTGCGGGCGGGTTTGAAGAGGGAAATTTGGAATAGAGCGATGCGTTCCTCGTTGGCGATTTGAATCAAGGAGAGGTTATTTTGGATTGTGTCTGAGGCACTGGCTTGTGCTTTCCATTCCATGTCGAAGCCGATGACGTTGCTTTTGAGAAATAGCTTTGACACTTCCTCTGTGCTTTCGAGGGTCCGGCAATAATGCACAATGGGCTTTCGGCCATTTGGTCCACGTTGGGAGACATGACTCCAAAATTGGCGTGGTGGTTCATCAATGGCCGGAGCTGACTCTTCTGTTAACGAGGCGGTAGTGTTGGTGATCTCGGTGGTTGATATATTAAGATCCAATGATTGTTCGAGCGTAACTTCGCGCCTCAGTTCGTCATTCGTCTTCCTTATCGAGGATGCCGCGAAAGTACTGTACGCTCGCTTGGAAGAACCGGTTCGATAGACTGGAGGAGTCTTAGTTGGACCAGAGACCACCGCGGCAGGCACCTTTTCGCGGGGGACAGTATGTACAGGGGCCGCCTTTGATGTCTGCTTTCGACGCTGGTAGTTTGGGCGTTTCGCGCTTTTAGAAAGTACCTTTCGCCCTCTTTCTCGTTGAAAAACGGGCGGAGTGGACTTCAATTTGTTTGAGGAGTTGCCATAGAGCCGCTTGTCGGAGTGATTTGAATGCTTGGCAACACTGTCGTCTATATCATTTGATTTCGCTCTATTTTCATATGTGAGTTCGCTCTCGTGAGTTGTTCTCGGAGAGCTGTTGGTAGGCTTGGACCGAGGCAAAGCAGGTCGGATTCTTCTTTGGCGTAGCACAGGCACAAATCCCAGATCCATAGCCTCAGCACGTTTCGTGAGAGTTCTATGCCTTTCAATATCGTCGATGTTTCGAAACCGTGTTTCCCAAGCCTGACCAGTAACAAGCTTATCATAATGGATGGCTCTCCGAGATAGGTAAGTGGAATGAGACCATAAGACATAATCTCGAATCCACTGCTCAAAACGGGAAAGGTCTTGACTCAGTGGCTTAGGAACGACGAAGAGTCCATTTTCGCGAATCTCATTCGGCTCATTGAATTTGTACAACCTCCTCTCGATTCCTAAGCGAACCCAATTGATGGCCCGGTAGGCTTGAAGCTCACGAAGTAAATCGATTTGATCCGCTCGAATTCGACCCACCATGTCAAACATTGCTGATTTATGGTACGCCAGCTGGTCTGGATTGAGATTAGACCACAACGGACCTAACTGTCCCGACAGAGTGATGAGAAGGTAGCGGCACTCGGAGAGGAGGAAGGTGTAATGTAAGAATTGCATGAAGAAGGGTGCCATGATATCGAGCTGACGCCAATGCATGTCCAACTCTGGCGATTCAGAAGACAATCCTGGTTTCCATTTGCGCATGTATAACGTGCGAATAAGTCTTACTTGGTGAACACAACGCTCTTCCAATTTTTTCCTCGCGGCGATATGTTTTTTGCCATTGAATAAGAGGGCAGAGATTGGATCGAAATCCGGAGATGCGATAGGAGCCGGCGACCTTGCCATATCCCATAACTCAGCCGCACGGAGAGGGTCCAGCCTCTTCTGTCTAGCCAGCCAAACATAGCGATGCCAGTGTGCCGCATTTGAATATTCATTTTCGTGGGACGTGAGCTTTTCATAGAATCTTCTGAAGTCTGGCCCTAAATTTCGACATTCATTCTGTATTTCAAGAATGCCCACTTTGACAACAGTGTGCTTGTCTCTCAAGATACGGTATCTGTGCTGAAGATTCGTAGAGTAATTAAGCAACTTGTCGATCTTAGTCCTGGCGGAGTCTCGGGGCCGAACAAACTGAAGGACCTCCCTCCGCAAGTCTAAGACAGTACTGAACGAAAACTTAACCAGCGCGGCGCTTATCACTGCCCGCAATTTGGTGGTTTCATTTTCAGCCTGCAACACCTGTCTCGTCAAGCGTGGGAGACCACGAAAAACAAACTTGCAGTAGTGGTGTTCAAGGTTCTGACAAGTTGCTCTGCTCTGCAGTACAAGAGACTCCATCTGAGCGACCCGCGCCGAGATGGCCTCCTCATACTCATCATGGAGCTGCCTATTTATTTCTGCACATGATTGAATATGGTCTTCGAGATGGGCCCATTTTAGCTGTAAGAACTCCTTGTTCAACCCATGCATGTCAAGCGAGAAAACCCTTTTTGCCATTTGATCGATTGCACGCAACTCCGCCGGATTGAAAGGTTTCGGCGGCGGGGGTGGAAGTGGCACATTTCGGCGGGATTTTATGAGACGCCCTAATTCAGCCCGAACAGGTGGTATATGTCGTCCCGGTGGCCGGGGCCGAGAGGTTGGATAGAGCGGCGTGGACTGGGTAGGCTGATCTTCATCGTCATCCTCTTCGAGTTTAATACGCGCACAGCGCGTATTCGAGAAAGGGCGTACAGTTCGAGCTTTCTTTATACGCCAGGCTCGTCGTCCATTTGACCATGCAGTAGGAGATCTGTTGACGAATGTTAATCAGTCACACTCTATATCTAAGAGACAGAGAGAGAATACAAACCTTAAGCCAACATATTTTACCACAGGCAGCTCACTGCGGTGATGAGTGCTGAAATTGCGGCGAGCTGTCCACGTTGAGGGCGCATGCTTCAGATCCGCCAGAACACTCGCCCAAGTCAGCATGCTGCGGTGCAAGCATAGTGGTTTCCCGACAATGACGCCTAATTGACCAAGTATTCACAATGTAGATTAGCTTGACCAGTCAATATGAGAAGCTAAATCCAACAGCAGCAAGCAATTGGCCAGATTTATCGAAGTTGAGAGCTGTAAAGGCAAGAAGTGAGCTGCGGCGAGCAAAGCAAGTCCCGCTGCGGAGAGGCGACACTTTACCCGATTGGGGATAGTTTACACCGGCATCGGATAAACTGAGATTCCGGGCAAAGAGAATCGCAGCTTCCCGAATGAAGGAAGTGTAGGTTCAATTTGATATTCCTTTCTTACACTTGGTGGATTGTCCATGAGAGCAGTTGGAGACCATACTTAAACTACACAGACTCCATTGAATACCAACAATCATGGCCTCTCAACTTCTTCCTCTGGGTGAGACCTCGAGTGCCCCGCCATCGGTGAAGACATCCCCGCTAACCCTTCAATAGAGCTTATCGACAAATGTGTCGGTTCCCGTATCTGGGTTGTGATGAAGGGCGACAAGGGTATGGGTCAATGCTCATAGATGAGGCATGGATAGAGGGGCTAACGAGGATGACAGAGTTCTCCGGTACATTACTCGGTTTTGATGACTACGTCAGTAAGTATCACTTGATTCTATGTAACAAATGACCTCGAAGGATGCTAATTAATTGTGCAGACATGGTTCTTGAAGATGTAACTGAATTGTAAGTAGCTTGCGTGGTGTACTTAGCCAAAATGATACGCAGCTGTCACAACCGCGGAGACACCAAATTTAAAGGTTTCCGTTGCAAGGCACGGCGATTAACTGGATTTTAGTGACTATACCGGTGCCCAAATCAAGCTCCCCAAGCTCTTGCTCAACGGAAACAACATCTGCATGGTATGCTCTATTTACTTCCCACTTTCCAGAATCGCGCTGACTCTTTCCAGTTGATTCCCGGCGGAGAAGGCCCTACTGCTGGCGCATAAGCGAGTTGCTCTTTGCAAAATTATGAAAAAAATCGTTTGTGTGTTAATGATACCGAATGCAATGACATGAAAATATCGATAGAATTAATTGATTCAATCAAATTGATTGGTTTTTTTTTCACTTCACCATAATGTTTCTGGTATATTTGAAATTGCATCGTGGTACTGTGAAATAAGAGGAAAGAAGGTGGGCTGTCCCTGATACTAGGGAATATTGCCTAGGTCTCTAGAATGATTTAGTTCGTGCTGCCAAGGGCACTCAAGTCCTACTACTGTAAGGGCATCACCGACATCACATCAATCTGGAAGCTCTTGGCATGCGATATCCCAAGTACCCTAATCTCCCCCAATCACAAAACTCGACGCCACTAAAGCCTCAATGCACGAGGTCAGCCATTCAGCCATAAGCCACCACCATACTGGCTGTCCGCCAGCTTAATGGCGGCTACAGGCGGTCCCTGGGAACGTTGTTGTGCGCCTTTTTGGCGCGATAATCGGATATTGACCTAATATCTCGACGGTGAGTTGATAAACTCATTCTGTCAGTGGAAACATTGAACTAAAGACTCCGCAATCACGGTGATATTGCGTACGCAATGAAATAGTGGATTCTTGATGCCGAATAGTAATCAGGGAATTGTAGGATATGGACAAGATAGCCTCGGGATAGAGTGACTATCAGTCCCATACCTACCTAGGCAGCATGTACTCCCGAAATGCACACCGTGCTACGTAGATTCAGGATGTATTCGTAAAGCTAGACTACTTAGCAGTAAAGTTCTTCCAAGATCCGTCGATTCAGATGATGGATCGTGCATGCATCTACCCCAAATTTCCCGTGTTTATGTACGTGCGTGGACTAAATGCGGAGACTAAACACCTGCCGGTCCGGGGTAAAGATCACCATGTTACAAAACAGTCTGGGGTAGATCGAACCGGGCCGGTTGGGAACCAAAATAGAACTTTATTAGGTTAATAGAGCTTGGATGATGTGTCATGATCTTGAATCAGCATGAAAACTTCTCGTTTGAAATCGCGCAAGGGCCAGGATAATTTGATCCGGCGGGCATGAATAACGAGGTGTACATATACATCCTCCCGCTGGGTAATCGCTTGCTTAGGTATTTGCAATCAATAGAATGCGATTGCAACTACCCAGTACAATGAGCACTGTAGAAAAATTCAATTAATACTTATCAGAACTTCATGGTAAATATTATTAACTAGTGACTATGATTGTGCCAGGTACATAGTAAGATCCCACTGCCGCTGAGAAACAGCATACCTCGTTTCTCCCAGGGATTCATTAGTATCCTACAACAAGATTGGACTATAATTCGCGCAAAATAACCCGAGAAACAACTCACCTCATCACTTTCATCATTCGTCATATCATGCCGCGCGAATTTAGTCTACCCCAGAAACCTGGGGACAAAAAGGTGGAAACTGTTACCTAACAACTTACGCTCCCCGCATTTTGTATTCAGAGCTAATTGACATCTTCGGCGAGTGGGACAACTCTAAAGCGACCCAGGTATTTCGCTTACCTGGTCGCTAATAAAATGATTCAGATAAATTCTTGCGCTATGGGTTCCCCTTGGCGAGTGGCGGTTAGGCAGACGAGATTGCATGATTTGATTTGAACGGTGAAGCGAGAATTGGGGGAACTTGAGATGCGAGTTGGGGGGGTTACGGTGGATCCACTTGTTTAGGAGCTACTAAATATTACATGATAGGTGTTGTGATAGTATATGATAAAGATAAAAGATTTAGAAAGAGTTGAATCTAAAGCATCGGACTCAGTAAAAGACTTCAGGGTATCAATTACTGGTAAACTTTACCAGTAGTTCCCTGAGTCCCACCAAATCTATGTACATGTACGGAGTAATAGATACATCACGATCGCATGAGCACAATCAAATCATCATCGACACTTCGAAATGAACCACCGAATAACATCAGCTGTGACCCCAGCCGGCCTTGGCTCCCCGACAAAGGCAATGCTCGCCCGAAGGACCACGCGCACCGCCAACCCTTCCCGATGCTACCGTGGCTATCTATTCAGCACATCTAGCCAGTGATAGCTCCAGCTGCACGCCATCAAAAAAGGGGTGGCTTTCGTGGCTGAAAGTCAAGCATCATATACAAAGTCTGCTGTTTCTCGGGCGCAAATATCGCCGCATACAACCTGATCAAAGCTGATACTTTGCCCCCCTTCTCCTGGGTTCGAAGGCACACTCAGGGAATCGAGATCTAGATTTCAAGTTGTACAGTGCATGTCAGCTTGACCGAAGGATTCTAGTTTGATAAAGGATATTAGGGCTAATTTGGCCATCTCCCCTTGTCAGTTAGTCTGACAGGGTTGCTTTTCAGGAATGCGCAATGGAAGGATTTCGGTTGTACGATCTACGATCCACCGTTTGAGATTCGATATACTGGTGCGGTGCCCGACCACATATGTACAAACATACAATCTGGAGATGTGGCAATTCTCTTTATTCTCTGAACAAGCCGGAGACAAAAGCAAAAACCAAGCCTCTTGGCTAAATTGGCCACCACAAAAAACACGAGATCAAGATACACCTTTGATTCATCTTACCAAAAAATCCAAGAAAAACCCTACCAGGCGGCTGAGCTTGGGCAAAGTATTGTACCTATGCGAAGGATTTTTGGGAAAATATCTCGAGCAGCTCGCAAGACCCATCGGACCAGGAGCACGACCATCGAATGATCATGATTGAAGCCACGCCCTCGTGATAAAATGGGACGCGTGCGCGCGGGGCGGGCCCAAACCTCGTTTCGTTAGGTTTAGAATTGGTTCTCCCGTGCTTCTATGCATATCAGTGGACAGAGACAGCGACGATTAGAACGAATCACGGGGGTTGACGGAGAGAATCTCATGTTCTTCGAGCTGGGGATTAGTTGGGTTGCCTCGGCCGGTATTGGCATACCTTGGCCATCCCGGGAACCCCGGTCTATCCAAGACCCTGAGGACGGAGACCGGACGAGTCCGTTAAAGAGTACTATGTATGAGCTGGAATATGTACTTTGTAGAGGATACACTGAGCGCGTGAATTGAACATGGACATGTGACTGTTCACGTACATTTCACGACCTGTTACTCCGTAGATAGATAATACATAGTTAATGTTCACTGCTAGTATTGGAATACTGCTAACCACCTTCCACACAGGGATCTGGAAATGATACACATGCGTAGCCCGACCTAGCCCAGCCTAACAACAACGGATCCCCGTCGGGAAGCCTCCCCATAGGTAAGGGGCTGGTTGCGGGCTGAAAGGAAGTGCTTATCCCGTCCGGCCGCCACCATCCATGATTGAATCGATTTAGACCGGAGTGGGTTTGAATTGGAGGAGGATGATTGGAAGAATTTATGATAATAGAGTTCTTCTGTCTGGGAGAGTAAGATGAGATGGGGGAGGGCCATGGCCCATGGCCCCCCTGACCTTTTGAAACCTTTTTGGGACCTTATCAGCCTGGTTATGCAATTGGACTATATTGAAACCGTTGATTGGGCCAAGATCGGCTATCACAGAAAAGTGCGGAGAGTCCGCCGGATGGGGACTAGTGGGGAGGGCACGATCCCTGCTTTGGTGGCGGTCGAGAGGAAACAAGATGGGAATGAGAAAGACAAAGTAGAAGAACATGAATAAACCTTGAGAAAGGAGAAAGAATTCTGGAAATGGATAGATTGTACCAGGGTCAGACTTCGGAGGTCAAGTTGTTGATCCATGGACGATGAAGTATACTCCGATGGAACACTGTAGTGTAGAGAAAAAGTAAGCTGAGGCTATCGGCCACACCGGGTTGGGATCGTCCCGTTCTGACATTTCTAAAAGACTGAAATCACGCGAGTGAAGTGTGGCGGAGAGTCCCACTAGCGTTAACAAAGTCCGAAACAGTTTGAACTTGCTTGCTCTGGTGGATTCGGTTCCACTGAGGGTAATTCTTATCGAGTCGAGATATCGCCATGATCATGATACGTAGATAGGAGGGATATTAGGAGATGCATACGAACGGTGTATACGTAGATGAAGCGTTGTGAATACTAAGTTATATAGAAAGAAGAGGTACAAAAAAAGATCAAAAATATACAAATTGTTCAAGATATTCTCTACCAAAATAATAATAATAATAATAATTCAACTCGACTGCTCTTCGCCAAGGGATCATTCGTCCACCAACTCTAGCCTCGACCATCTACTGTCCCCAAGCGCGATATCAGTGGCACCCATTGGCTAGATATCATTTCCAGATTCTCGACAATAAGAAAATACCTAATGAGAATCCCTGACCTCGCCATTTTCGCCCGTATTTAAATACAATCCGCCTCCCCCAGTTTCAACCCCCCTCTCCTCTTGTAGCTTCGGCCCTCCTCCTCCTCCCCCCTCCCCTTACCACCTTTTCTTACTCTCTAGAGTAGAGTATTTCAGGTGCTCACTGCTACATTAGTGTAGTTCTCTTCTAGGACATACTACTCTACCACATTCATCATGGACGAAAAGAAATTCGAGGAGAGTACGGTGCAGACCACGCCGTCTCCGGATCACTTACCAGCCTATGGAGACTCTTCAGTTACAAAGGGCTCTTTTAGCCAAAGGTTCATAGACAGCTTTAAGCGTGATCCCAATGCCAATGTTACAGGTGGTCATGCTCAAGGCGCTGATGGCTCGGGCTTCGATATTGAGGGTGCTGCTGCTAATACTGCTGCATCTCCTCTACAACGTCGTCTGAAGGGTCGTCATTTGCAGATGATTGCCATTGGTGGTTCAATTGGTACGTTTCACCTTTCTATAGATGTTTACTTTTTTCACCTTCCCCGCCTCTTCTATTCAACGTCTCGCAATAGTCAATCTAATATGGCATAGGTACTGGTCTCTTCGTCGGTTCCGGCTCCGTCCTGGCAACCGGTGGTCCTGCATCCCTAATTATCGCCTACTGCCTCATCGGTATCATGTTATATTGCACAGTTCATGCTCTGGGTGAAATGGCCGTTATCTTCCCTGTTGCTGGTTCTTTCTCTCATTACTCGACTCGTTTCGTGGATCCTGCGTGGGGTTTTGCTATGGGTTGGAACTATGCGATGCAGTGGTTGGTTGTTTTGCCGTTGGAAATTGTCGCTGCGTCTATCACGATCGATTATTGGAATCCTGGTGTTTCGAATGCGGCTTGGGTGGCGATTTTCTGGGTTATGATTGTTACGATTAATTTGTTTGGTGTTCGTGGTTATGGTGAGGCTGAGTTTGTCTTTTCCATTATCAAGGTTGTTGCTGTTGTGGGATTCATGTGAGTTTTTTTTTTTATCTTTGTCCCCCTGTTCATTTATACCTTTATTCTTGTCCCCGAAGAGATATCTTCGTGAGGGAGAATGACCTCCACTATGACTTCTGGCTAACATATCTGTTCCCCTCTAGTATCCTCGGCATTATCCTTAACTGCGGTGGCGGTCCCGAGGGAGGCTATATTGGTGGAAAGTACTGGCACGACCCTGGTGCATTCAACAATGGCTTCAAGGGTCTTTGCAGTGTCTTCGTCAATGCTGCTTTCGCTTTTGCCGGAACCGAACTGGTCGGTCTGGCCGCTGCTGAGACCACCAATCCCCGCAAGTCCCTCCCTACCGCCATCAAGCAAGTTTTCTGGCGTATTGCTCTCTTCTACGTTGTTTGCCTGACCCTCGTTGGTCTTCTGGTCCCATACACCAACGAGAAGCTTCTCAGTGGATCATCCTCGGCTGATGCTAAGGCTTCTCCTTTCGTCATTGCCATTGAGAATGCTGGTATTAAGGGCCTGCCTTCCGTCATGAACGTTGTTATCATGATTGCTGTGCTGTCTGTCGGCAATTCTTCCGTCTATGGTTCTTCTCGTACACTGGCTGCTTTGGCTGAGCAGGGCCAGGCCCCTCGCATCCTTGCCTACATCGACCGCAAGGGTCGTCCCATCTGGGCCATTGCTGTTGCCTCTGGACTGGGTCTGTTGTGCTTCCTGGCTGCCTCGGATAAGCAGACTGATGCTTTCAACTGGATGATGGCTATCTCTGGTCTTTCTTCTATCTTCACATGGGGCTCGATCTGTCTGTGCCACATTCGATTCCGTCGTGCCTGGAAACTGCAAGGGCATAGCTTGAAGGAACTGGCCTTCCGCTCTGTTCCTGGTGTATATGGTTCTTGGATTGGACTTGGCTTTAACTGTCTTGTGTTGATTGCTCAATTCTGGGTTGGTTTCGCCCCTGTTGGCTATGGCGAATTGACTTCCGGTGAACGTGTCAAGTCGTTCTTCAACGCTTACTTGGCCGCTCCTATTGTGATTTGCTTTTACGTCCCGTACAAGTTCTGGTATAAGACCAAGTTTGTACGGTCTCGTGATGTTGATCTGACGACTGGCCGTCGTGATCTGGATGTACAGCACTTGATTGAACAGGAACAGGCTGAGCAAGCCGCTTGGCCGGCTTGGAAGAAGGTCTACAAGCTCTTCTGTTAGATGACCTAGATGGGTGTTAGTCCTCGAAAGCCTGTGCTTCTTTATGTAAACTTTCAACTACCATTTTGTTTTTCACTATTTACATCTACATCTTTGATGTCTTATGACTTTTGATGACAGATACATAATCAAGACATCAAGCATACAAAACATCCGTTGTAAAGCATACAGGTAGATACCAATAGTAGCAATCTACCAGTGTCCTCGCCATACTAAAATGTCTAGACACTGGAATTATATAGATCTAGTAGCAAGAATATCCTGTTTTTGTAAACCTCTCGCACTCTTGTATACTTCTGGAATATGCACCGCCCTTGCCGATCCTCGGTAACCTCCACAATTGGCGTGTTCACATCTGGGGCTGTGTATTTCCATTACTTACACTGCTTCACCTGGTTCATTTGGCCGTTGAAAATCCTCACGCAGCATGCACCGAGGATATACAGCTATTCAGTAACTACTTATGCGATGAGAAATTCCAACAACTGACGTTAACATTAAATCCATTTTAATCATGTCCTTCCATATTATACTTTTCTATCTTATTCTATCAATACTAGTAATGTAATTCCCCAACAAGACTTCACCAAAAATAGCAGTTTGTAGTGGAGTCAACAAGGCTGTTGTACGTACTACGTATTCGTTAAATTACAAGCCACCTGACGAACATGGGAATTCAACATCATCAATCATTCTCCGTAACCAACGCCCCCTTTTATCTCTTCTCTCTTTATTTCATCTTTGGTGGACTCGCCTTGTTTCTTCTTTGTGTGCATTTTTTGCTCATCCATTCTCTCTCTTTCTTTTCTCTCTCTCACTCACACACTCCTGTCTGTCTTCAGACTTTGACGCCACCTCGGGCGCTTACCGTGCCGCGCGACTCGCATTCCCTCAGACACCCCGTCCACCTTAGTACGCCCGGTGTCCGCCAATTCCTCAATATCACCTTCGCGCATTCAAAGGACGTTGGTTCTTGTTCCAGTCGTCTATTACATTGTCAGTTTGTTGGCTTTGAGTTTGGCGTAGATCTTTTCAATCAGACTCGACCAGAGCTGAACTTTCGGCTCCTCCCCGAGCTCGCCTTTTTCATTTTGCGCTCTCGATTCTGTCTTCAATTCCTCCGACTTTGAGTAATCGACTCACTCCTAGCTCTCGGTTTCGAATTTTTTTATACCTTCCAGACGCCCTTTACCTTCTCTGTTCTCGTGTGATCTCTCCGTGGTGTTCCCTCCGTCGGCGTTGGATCGGTCACAATGCCTGGCTTCGCGGATTCGTTCTGGACCCCCGATTATGCCAGCGGCCTTGGGGTCTTGTACGGGAAATTACAACAGGGTGTTACTGAAAACAGACAGATTTTGACCGTTGCGGCCTTGCGCGCGGATGCGGAGGAACAGTATGGTCTCCGCATGGCTGAAATTGCACCAAGCGTGGATCGCATGAGTGCATCGGGCTTCGGAAAGGATGACGGTGCCAGTGTTAGGAAGGTATGTTTCACAATACATGAAGAGTGTGAAAAGAAGAGAGAAAAAAGATTGAATTTGGATTTTTCTTCTATCGCGATGAACGGAGACTAATCTTGAATGGCGGAATTAGGCATACGAAGGAGTGCGGGCCGAGATGGTAGAAGCCGCACGCAATCACCAGAAAATCGCCAGCAATATTCGTGAACTAGTCGTATCGCCTTTTCGACGATGGTGCGATGGTCACGAATTTCGTGTGCAAACTTCGCATGACAATCTCCAAGCTCGCATCAAAGAACATTCAAAGCAGGTGGAGGTTGTGAAGAAGCTTCGAAGCCACTACTTCAACAAGTGCCGTGTGGTTGAGGATCTCGAGGAAGAGAATAAGCTTGCATTCCAAGATCCCGAGTCAAGCCCGAAGAATAAACCTACCCCGAAGATCGTATTGCCCACCGAAGAAGAACCCGAGGAGGAAGAGGAGCCCGTTGAGCTGGGTGATCGAGTCTATCCACCAGAGGAAATCAAGGGACTCTTGTTCCATATGTTGAACAATATCAAGCTCGGTGAGGCGAAGGTACCCATCATTGGAACATATCAAAACACCTCTACCGGTGCAGATATTGCCGAGTATCTCCAGAACCACATGGGTGCCACCAACCTTGCTCAAGCCGAGCGTATCGGACAGGACCTGGTAGACAATGGCTTCCTACGTCTGATCGGAAACATGGGCAACACTTTCGCGAACAGCTCTAGGATGAACTACCAATGGCGGTCGAGAGTCTTCCAGCTCACCGGTATTCCCGAAAAGAAGCGTCCCTTGATGCGTGTTACCTCTGTGGCCTCTAGTGAAGATGGCAGTGGCAGCGACTCGCCCATTGCCTCTGTCTCTGAAATGATTGCAGGCTGGAACCCACTGAACAACCCTTACCCCAACGAAACCCCCGCGGAGAAGCTGCGGAGAGAGGCTACAGAGGCCGATGAGCGGTACAAGGCAGCCATTCGCCGACTTGATCAGATTCGATGCCGCCTGGAAGAGGAAGTCATTGATAACTTGCGCTTCATGGAGCAATGTGAACTTGATCGCCTTAAGGCCATCAAGGCAGTTGTGCTGGATTTCTCCGGCGCTATTAGCAATGTCATTCCTAATTTGCAAAGCACTGTCGATAACATGATGCTGTATCAAGAGACTATCCAGCCTCTAGGTGATCTGCGTTATCTCCTCGAGAACTACCGCACTGGTGGTTTTGTTCCTCGCGTGCAGGCATACGAGAATTACTATGGTTCTGTTGAAGGTAAAGCTCTCCTTTTACGAGATTCTTGGACTCCAAGACTGACTTTTCTAGAACAAAATTTCGGAGTCGATCTTGAGGCTAGGGCTCGAGTTGACCGTAAACGTGTCCCAATTCTGGTGACCACCATCCTTACTTATCTCGATAATCGTGAGTCTCGCTTTGCGAATCCCTTCTGGTACATCATGAGACTAATACTTTCTTAGAATATCCTGAACTCGAGGGTGATGAGGCTCGACGTGGTATCTGGCTTCATGACTCTTCTCTGACCACTATCCACCAGCTGCGTTCCGCTTTAAATAACAGCAAGGTGGATTATCGCGAAATTTTGCCCAAATTTGAGATACCCATCGTTGCTAGCGTTTTGAAATTGTACCTTCTTGAATTACCAGGTATGTCATTGTTAAACACCGACATCTTATTGAAGTCCAAGGCTAACTGTCTCAGACTCTCTTGTTTCTTCTCAAGTCTACGAAATCGTCAAGACTATCTACTCGACCACCGCTCACGAGACTACGGAAGAGGGACGGATCAAGGTCCTACAAAGCACTCTTGGACAACTCCGTCTCGTCAATATCGCCACGCTTGATGCTATCATGACCCACTTCACCCGCCTGCTTGACCTAACCTCTGCCGACGAGCAGTACACCACCGCACTGGCTCAAAATCTCTCCGCCTGCGTCCTTCGTCCTCGTGTGGAGAGCAGTCTCACCATGGACGAACGTCACAGCTACCGACTGATTCGGGATCTATTCGCACACAAAGATGTCATCTTCGGCGAGCTAAAGCGCCAGTCCAGCGCACTAGGAATCTCCTCTTCAACCAGTCGCCCTCGTGCAATTAGTACCGACGAGAGCAATCGCCGTGCAGCAATGGAAGCCCGTCAACGCGCCATTGCCAGTAAGAGCCGCGCTACAAGTCCCGCCCCTCGCCAACGACACCGTCGTGACCGATCTAGCGGTGCTTCCGAATCCACTCGTTTCCCGATCAACGTGACAAGTCCTCAAGATCGTCGTACCCCAGTCCGTACGAGTCTAGATGTACCAAACGAATCACCCTCCTCCACCGAAAACCCCACCGTCGACACCCAAGTCACGGAGGAAGAAGTTGAAGTCGCAAACGCAATGAATGGTACAGCCCTCGTCGATTCTCCAAGCGAAGTTCCCGAAAGCACAACCTCGTCCGGTTCAATCAGTCCCCCCTTACCGGAAACCGTCTCCGATGACTCGCCAACTCCCACTCCAACTCCGGCCCCCATATACGCTGAATTTGATAAGCGAAGCTCTATCCCCCGGTCCTCTGCCAGATCAGGTCGTAAGCCTGGTTTAGGTAGTCTTTCGAGTTTCCCTACCAATCCTGCTGTCGCTGCTACAGGGACCGAGAGTAATCGTAGTAGCCTTGTTGAGGAACCGAAGGGTGTGACTCTGGAAGATAAGCCCATGGATGATTAAAGTTTGATTTTGAATTGTATGAGTTGTACATTTGGATGTCCGTTCCGATTATTTCTGTTTTGATTTTGATTTCCTGTTTTGGAAAGCCGTGGATGTGTTTTATGGGTTCTTTGTATAGATCTTCATTGTTTTGTTGAGTTTGAGTGAAGTTTGGATCCGGTATACGTATCTTAAGGCTTGTGTATACATTTGTCTGTCTAGTACAGCTTTCTTTTTTCTTTGTGTTTTACGATATCGGAAGTTTTGATATCTTCCTTTCTTTTCTAGATCCGGCTTTTAGGTCCATGATTCACGTATCTTTGTGTTTTTTCTGCCTTGTAGCTGTAGGTGTTTACTTCGAGTCGGTTACAAGGTGGATCAACCAACTTCTTTCATCTATTTGTGTTCCCTTGTTCTACTCCTTCGAGTCTATAACATTATTAAATACCTACTTTATAATAAGTCCTCACGAGAGATCCGAGTCGCTGTAACCAGTGCCGCATGTGAGTATCTGCTAGTTACTTAATACTATTGGTGGTAGCCCTACACTCCCGGAGGAGTGAACTGTTGTTATTGATTATGATCCATTGTATGGTCCATTGGGAAATCTAGTTCGAGACTGGAATGCAATTCTAGGTGCCCATAATCCATAATCCATCATCCATCATCAGTGGGCATTATTGGTTGTAAAAGCTGATCAGAAAACTACGTCTCGAGACATATCAGATGTAGCAAAGAGACGAGTGTTCGACTGAACGAAGTCTTGGAGATTGACTTATTCCTCCAGGTATCCGATCATCACTGTACCGTTCTTCAATCCTGCCTCTTCGATACTTGATGAGAGATGATCTATTAGGTTTCGTCCCATGGCATTCAAATCGAATTCAACGCCAGCTTTGTCTTCCAAAGGTGGGTCGGCCTTGAGCCATTCATAGATACGCTGAACTGGATCGCTAAGTGCAAATCGGCGAATGACACGACCGGATGGGTGACGGAATTGAATACGAGTAGTTGTGGCTGGGTCTGCGGCAGGCTCGGTGTGTGGTCGGTCGCTTGGGATAGAAGAAAATGCTGGATTCGAATCGGTTTCCTTTTCGAGTTGTGTTCCACCCATGACATCGTCTTCATCGGTTGCCCGACCTTTACCCTTGATATCGCCGGTGCTGCGAGTCAAATCATCAGGGTCACCCTGTTTCTGGCCGGAAGCTCCACCTTCACCGAGGCTGTTTCTCATTGCCATTTCTAGCATTTCTTCTTCAGTCATTGCATCCACCGTCTTCTCTTTCTCTTGTTTCCTCTTTGCAACGGGATTGCGCACATTGTGCTTCAGACTATATCGATCGAGGAATTCATGCAGTTGCATGAGAAAGTCTGCCGTTTTGACAAGTGGAGGTCCTGACCAGACCTTCATCTGCTCTCCTGTGCGGGGATCGACAATAGCGATATGCGGGTAATTATCTGAGACATCGCTTCCCTGGAAATAATATTGGATGTAGGCGGACGCCTTTGGATCATCCTTGGAGAACTGGAGAAAAATAAAATGTTCCCGCACAGTTTCTTGGACCATCTTGTCCTTCCACAAGTCCCGATTAAGGACTTGGCAGTCGAACACTGACGAGTCCTGGATATTAACGAGCAGCCATTTCTCGTTGGCTTTTCCCTCTTCCCGAGCGACATCCCAAGGTACCCTCGACATGATCTCGTAGGGAGCCCGGTACATTTCAGCAAGCATATTCTGTTTCGAGGATGTTTCCGATGCGCCTCCTGTCGCTCTGGAGAGTCGTTCTTGGTGGGTATCTTGAGAATCGCCGGCCCATATCGATGCTGTGTCTCTTTGATTGAAAATGCCTGGTCGACCTGGGTTTGGTGTTAGTTGTGATGCTCATTTCAAAGCTATAGAGGTTTCATCAATTGTACACACCACCATGTTGCCGCGCCCGTAGTTGGCCTAAGATGTTGGCATGCATTTCATCCTCATCATCGTAATCAGCCCCGGGCCCCACCAAGGTCTCCGTGGTACGCGCCATGGGAGCTCGCACACCCTCATCATCAAAATCACCGTTTCCTCTTCCTGTCCCGGGACCACCACCTGTACCACCACCTCCGTACATCTCTTCTTGAAGTCGACGAGCCATGGCGGCATCATCTTCAAATGTTGAGCCTCCGGCAGGGTTTGTTGGTCGTTCGGTACGATTATCATCGTCAGAGTCGGAGTCGATATGCACAATACCCGATTCATCTTCATAGTTAGAAGTATGAGAAGTTTGCCTCGGTTCTTCGGTCAATGGAGCACCTCCATTCTCGAAATACAGCTGCATGGCTTGTTCGATGTTGAAATCGGCAAGCTGCAGATACTGTGTTGCCAGCTCCGGATTGGAGCCGGTGATTTCGGTGAACTGGGCTATAACGTCGCCCTCCATTTTTGCGGTGATGAAGATGAACAATCAGATCTCGTGAAAGAAAATACCGATGGGTAAGAGAAGGAGAGAGAAAGACGCAGATCTTCAAAATGTCACAAGTAAACTGTTACTTGATGTGGGGGGAGGCAAGCTAGGATAATGCAAACAGCTGCAAACGAGGATCAGCCCGACGTAGACCCACGCAGCTGCCGAGAAGTAACAATGGCATTCAAGTGTAGTGTCAAAATAAGGTTGAATCTTCGGGTGTAAAGCCAGGAGAAGAAAGCAAGAAAAAAAGAAAAGGTGAGAAAGCAAGAAGGAAGAAGAGGCGGATGTGAAATTAGATCTGCGATTTGCCATGACGCAAAAGTACTTCTACGGCAGTCCGCAGTGACCAACTGTGCATTTCTGCACTTTTGGTCTTCGCAGTTCACCGTACATTCCCATTTTTACCCTTTTGGGAAGTCCGACGCGTCACGCGTGGAAGACACGCGCACCTCCGCGTTTGCGAAGGACTTCAAGTTCCACTTTCAACTTGCATCTGCACGGGCTCCATCTTCTCCGCTGCACTTTCTTTTTTGTTGTTGCTGTTGTTGTTTATTCTATTAGTCTGTTCTTGCCTTTTTATTGTTTACCAAATCAATCATGGCAGCTACAATACTGGGAAAGCGCTCTCGAGGCGCTGAATCAGAAGGTGAGTCCCTCTTGTAGTTGTTGCTGTTGCTGCTTGTCACTTGCCAGTTAGACTGATCGAGACACATTTCACTTTTCAGGCTTGCCAGTGCGCACTGCCAGCAAGCGCAGGACAATCGCACCTCGAGCTCCCCGTGACGTCGGCGCACCTCAAACATCACTTCCTCGGACAAGATCCAGTGCGAGACTTGCTCGTCAAGCGCCCGACCAGGAAAATGAAGAGGCGAAAAATGTCAATACTGAGGTTCAGAAGAAGAGACGATCGAAGCATACTATTATCGAAGAACCAACTGTACAGAATGTACAGATAGTAAAAGGTACGTCTCCGTGCCCCTACCATGTCAATTTCCAACTCCGCATCTCAAGGTCCTGCTTGTGAAGAGTGACTTGAGGTGTTGGGTATATTATCTATATATGTATATCTAACGTTTATCTTTGGATATAGAGGAGAAAGAGGACGCACCAATCAAGATAGAGAACAAACAAATCAAGAAAGAAGAGAGCGAAGGCGCCGAGGCTACTGAAAATGCTGAAAATACCGAGAACGACACCGAGAATGAGAATCTCGCACCCCCGCAACTCAAGACACCTCAAAAAGCCCGCTTTCGAGATGTATTGCAGCATTCCCCCGTCACACCTCGCCATCGTGTTCAGGTTGGAGCAAAATCAGCAACACCTCGAACCCCGCGACATTCCGATCTGCCGCCGACACCACGTCCGAGTGCTACTCCGACTATTCCTCAATCGGTTTACTCACAGGCTCGGCAATTGTTTGCGCGTGGTGCCAATTCAGGTCGTCTGGTAGGGCGTGATGCGGAGAGAGAGAAAGTTGCGACTTTTATCAACGACTGCGTGGGGTCCCAGAGAGGTGGCTGTCTGTACATCAGTGGTCCTCCGGGGACGGGCAAAAGCGCCATGGTCGGTGAAGTCTGTCAGGATATCGATCTTTCTTCCGTGAAGGTGTCTCATGTGAATTGTGCCAGCATGCGAAGCGCTCGGGATGTCTACAGCAGACTTATTCAGGACTTCGGGGACCAGGCGGACATGTTCAAGAAAAGTGAAGCTGAACGTCTGAAGGCAATGTTCCTTCCGGCGAAAGTTAAGGGTCTTTATCTGGTCTCTTTAGATGAAATGGACCATCTACTCACAGGAGACTCGGGTGTTTTACAGTCCTTGTTCGAATGGTCACTCCAAGCCAAATCTAGCCTCATTCTAATTGGTATCGCCAATGCTTTGGATCTCACAGACCGTTCTCTGCCACAGCTCAAGGCGAAGAACTTGAAACCCACTCTCCTGCCTTTCTTACCATACAATGCCGCATCCATCGTCAACGTCATCACCAACAAACTCCGGTCCTTGCTTCCAGCTGGAGAAGACTCAGATCCCAAGTTTGTCCCATTTCTGCAGCCGGCAGCCATCCAACTCTGTGCGAAGAAAGTGGCCTCGCAGACTGGAGATCTTCGAAAGGCCTTTGAGTTGATCAAGCGTGCAATCGATGCCATTGAGCAAGAGACCCAGTCAAAATTGGAGAAACAAGCTGCCGATGCGGAAGATGCTTCAGTTCTCGCAGAGAATACTAATCTCTCTACGTCTTTGAAGCCTGTCGCCGCGCCTCGACCACCGACCATGGCAAACTACAATCCTGTCACAGCACCCCGCGCTAGCATTGCTCACGTCGCCCGCATCACCACGTCTGCGTTTGGTCAGGGGACTATTCAAAGGCTGAAAGGTCTCAATCTTCAACAAAAAGCCGCTATCTGCTCTTTGATTGCTCTCGAGCGCAAGCGCCGGGAGTTCGAGGTTCCTAGCACACCCTCTAAATCTCGATCTGGAGCCCCTACTGTGAAGCAAGCATTCGACACATACTGCACACTTTGTCGAAACGACAATATCCTTCATCCTCTCACGTCGACCGAGTTCAAGGACGTTCTCAGCAATTTGGAGACGATGGGTTTAGTTGGAGACTACCAGGGTCGTGGTCGTGGTGGCACTCTCGGAGGTGGATCTGATGTGCGTCGAACACCGTCTAAGTCGGGAAGTGTCATGTCTACGCCTCACAAGGGTATGGATGAACAAGGTCTCCTCTGTTTCGTTTCACAGTCAGAGATTGAAGGTCAGATTGCCGGTCCTGGTGAAGGTATCCTCAGACGACTTCTTCGAGGCGAAGGTCTCTAATTTAGTTCTTATGGGTACTTTCTCGCCTTGATGGGAGAGCGGTTCTCTAGTCTTTTTTTTTTTTCTTGCTCTTTCTGTCTTTCTTTTCATCATGCTTGTAGCCATTGGCGTTCTTTGATGGGTACATTTCGTGTAACACCTGGCATTTTTGGAGTTGGGTTTGCATCTTTCATGTTTGAGCGCTGTTATGATTTCCCTTTGTTTTATGATTCTTTCTTTTGTCACTGGAAGATCCTCGTGCTGCTTATCTGTCAATACACTGTACTAGTGTGGTAGATGGAGTAATTCATATCAATAAATTTTAAATCAATAATCCTGGGGGCCCTTGCTGAGTAGTACCTACCAGTACCTACTCCTACCTAGTAGGTACTGGTATTAATACCTATCAATCAAATTGGTAGGTGCTAATTGCCCAATTAGTAACAATAAAAAAGTTTCTCAGGTTCAACAAGGCTCCTGAAAGCTCTCGAGCTATTAGTGTGGGATTTAATATAAACTAGTTGTTATTTTGAACTGATCGATTCCAGTCACAGATCAAGGTTGATCTGTGGATTCATCCAGGGATGTGCCGCAGAGCCCAGATATATCTTTGCCATAAGAAGATATTCAGATAGTGCTGACTCGTGGATGGACTGAATCTTCAAAATCCCTACCTCTATGGATAACATCACTTCCCACTACTATTATGAAGTTACTTTCATTCGCATTCTTAGAGGAATAAATCATACTACCATTAATACATACTCATCTATACTCAAGATGAAGTCAAGCCCTAATTGAATCAGGAAGATAAGACTCACCGCCCGGCAGAATTGACCCCCGCGCGAAGATAAACAAAAGAGGGTTCCCTCCTGCTTCTCCCCCTTCCAATGCGATAATTGGTGACTTATTCCATTTTTCTCTTTATTTTCTCGGCAGGATATTATGCTCTGTCCCTAACAGTTGGAATACTGGTGCATGAATGGGGCTATATCCCTCTTTTGGCGTGTCAACCTCCCTCTTACCATCTTTGTTGATGCCCTTTGATCTCCAAGTGCTGTTGCTTTCCGGTATGTCAAATCGGCCCATTCGTGACCTTTGTCACTTTGTCATACAATTTATCATTGTTGCTAATGGGTGATAAACTACCAGAACGGATCCTGATGCCATAGGTCTCCTTCCACTCCTCTTGATCTCAATCGATTCTTGTCTCGTCCAATTCCGGTCCCTACGTTGCTGTGACTACTTGCCTCTCCTCCGTGTTCGATAACTCGAGCGCATTCCAACAATCTCGGGTTACCGCCGCCCATCTGCATTCTCCGCATCTCAGCGCTTCAATTTTGAACCCCACTCCCCTGAGAGCTTTGCCGGTGTCGCTGTTGATCGGGATATTCGGCATTGCTGTACATTACGCCCGCCAAGATACCGCCCCCCCATAGCTGGGACTATCATCAAAATGCCCGGTCCAGTGGATCCAGAGTCTATCTATACCAAACAATCATGCATTGGTAAGATATCACAAGATTAACCTTGTCAATTGCATACCGTATCTGTTTGCTGACAATGCATTGTTTCAGGCGGTGGAAGCTTCGGCAGAGTGTATAAAGGGTAAGACAAAGCCCATTGTCATTGATACAAGCCCGGCTCTAACTAATCTTCACCTCTGTCTAGAGTCGATAAACGCACTGGTGAATCGGTAGCGATCAAAATCATTGATGTCGAAAATGCCGAGGACGAGGTGGAGGATATCATTCAGGAAATTGCCATCTTGTCCGAACTCAAGTCTCCATATGTGACCAAGTATCATGGATCCTTTCTCAAGGGATCCAACCTTTGGATCATCATGGAGTTTTGCTCTGGGGGAAGTTGCCATGGACTGCTTCGTCCCGGAGTGATCCACGAGGAGTACATTGCAATTATCCTGCGGGAACTGCTGCATGGATTGGATTACCTGCATAATGATCATAAACTGCACCGTGACATCAAAGGTATGTCGAATATCGTTCAAAACACTTGAACTAGGACAAGCAAAGCTAATATACTTCAAGCTGCAAATATCCTATTAAGCGCCAGTGGCCAAGTGAAATTAGCCGACTTCGGTGTATCGGGCCAGCTATCAGCAACGATGACCAAGAAGAATACTTTCGTGGGAACACCATTCTGGATGGCTCCAGAAGTAATCAAACAATCAGGATATAATTACAAAGCAGACATTTGGTCTCTAGGAATCACGGCTATTGAATTGGCATGTGGAGAGCCACCATACGCTGATATTCATCCGATGAAAGTATTATTCTTGATTCCTAAGAACCCCCCGCCGACACTGGATGGTGATTTTAGCAAACAATTCAAACAGTTTGTTGAAATGTGCTTGAAACGGGATCCTAGGGAAAGACCATCTGCCAGAGAATTGCTTGAGCATCCATTCATAAAGAAGGCCAAGCGAACAACTTACTTGACCGAGCTAATTGAGCGCGCCGAGCGATGGCAGGCCACGCATCGAGGAAAGGATGACGATGACGACTATGACTATGACGAGCCCGAAGAGCCAGCGGCAGCACCCTCTGAGAATCAAGAGGATCTTTGGGATTTTGGCACCGTCAGACCTGCCGGACGACCCAATGGGCCTCCTCTTCAGCCCATGAGGGATTCTGATACAAACTCACGCGCCCAAGAAACCGAGGAGTGGGATTTGCAAGACGACGTCAAACCGCCTGCGCCGGCACCTATGAAACGGACACAACAGTTACACGGCACATCAGCTTCCAGCCAGGCGAACCCTTCTCCAAGCGAACCCTTAGGGCGCTCTTCAAATACAGGAACTCCTCTACCACCTCTCCCTCTATCACCATCAAAACCAGCTGCCGAGCCAGTTTCCTCTGCGGCTGCTCACACCTCTCGCCCAACTTCAACTCCCGGTACTCCTCAGAAAAGCCCAACTGCTGCATACAATGATCGTTACACAAAGGCTGTCATGGATTTCGCTGGTAGTGTACCCGAACCATCACCTAAGCCCTCACGTACAGAAACCACCGTTGCTGGTCCCTCTCAGTCTACTTCAAATCAAGCGAGCGAGCAACCGCGTACTCCCGGGCATGTTTCTCGCAAGCTCCCGCCAACCCAGCGCCCCCTACCAGATCTCAATGTCAACACCGGCTCACCTCGCCCTACTCCGCACTCTGCTCAGCAGCAAGCCACTGGCTCCCCAACAAGTGCAGTATCAAGTCCCGGACTGAAGTCTAAACTCGCTCCTGGTCGCCAAGATCCTCGCTTGCGAAACGGTAGTCGTCCTCAAACACCAACCCGAGCCCCCCAAACAACCGAGCAAACGAGACAACTACCATCTCGACAAACTCCCGCCGAGATAGAACGCGCCACAGCTTACGGATCAGTTATTCTCCCCGCTTTACGCACAGCCATGAACCGACGAGGCCGTCACCTCGCCCGCCACGATCCAGCCCGTAACTACGGCCAAAGCCAGCGGGACCCAAGTCTCGAAGAGAGTAAAGATTGGGAACGACGTGTACAGATTCATAATGAGATGGAGGGTTTCGCGAATGAAATTTCTAGTCTGATGACTAGACTTCATCAATGGGATATGACTGATCCTGTCCCGATGGGGGGAGGCGTTGATGCTGTTTTGGACGTATTCCTTGAGGAAATCCTGGTGCGCGTTCAACCTGCTCGTCCGAGTCGTTGAGAGAATTCTACAAGTATAGACTTGGACGAACGAGAATGAAGTGGAGATACAGGTATTATCTCCATCTTATCATGTCATTATTGCATGCAATGTATCTACGCAATTCGAGCTAGTCTGTTGTTTGGGTCTGGTACCTGGAGCAACTTGAAATTATTGGTTTTGGCTTGATACTATTCTTTTTACTTCATTTTAAAGGTAGGTGCTAGTAGAAATATTCTTGTTATAGAGTTCGACTTTGAGATTAGCCTAGTGTAGCGAAATTGAAAATATTGGAAGGTTGTATGGAATATGTACAAAGTCATGCATTGATTGGAGTGGGTATAGATAGAAGACATCGCGTAGTGTCCCCAATTGGAAAATATTCAACAAAAAGAAGTCAAGTCAAATAACTCGCAGTACCTTAACCAGCCGGTCTAAACAACCAATCTGTTTCCGGCGTCGGAATAAGATAATTCGTAATATTGAATTCGTTCGCGCTGACGGTGGGATTCCCTTCAACGACAGGTGGATTACTTGTTAGACCATGGATAGACATTGGGTCTTGTACGGAACCAGTAATATCCAAATGTGAATTTCCAGTGGATGCATTTGCAGAAGCTGGATCTGGAGCCCTTGTCGGTGGGACTCGAGGGACGTTAAAGAATCCGAATACATCTAGATATTCAAGTTCATTTGGTGCAAGATTTCGAGGGGCTATTGCGGAAGTAGAAGGACGTGTTGGGTCATTCCCGTGATTACTTGATGTTGAGGGTGATTCACGTGGTTGTCTTGAGATTAAGAAGTCTAGATCGAAGGCACAGCGTCGCATGTCGGCTAGGATTTTCACGGTTGAGGGCGTTGATCTTTCACTGTCTATTGCCGCTGATTGTTGATATTCGCCGTATTCGTCTAGGACTCGTTGGAGGATGTTGCTGTAGCGTTCGGCTACTTTCCAGTGTTGGCCCATGTGGGCTAGTGTGTCGACGAAGAGGAGGATGTCTGGGCTGACCGTGTGTGCGATTGTGGAGCCGTGGACTAGGAGGAGACGGGCTGATACCCAGAGGGTGAAGGCAAAGGGTGGACCGAGTTTATCGAGCATGTTGTTTTCTACGACGAAGCGGGTTACTGAGAGGATGTTGTCGACTGCGAGGAGACAGCGTTGGCTGGCGGAATATGATGGTGTGAAGATTGGGGAGCGGGTTGTTGGATATGCGGCGGATGAATGGAGGCGAATTACGGCACTGATTTTGATTAGCATGGAATTTCGGGAAATGAGGATGAGTGTGTGATTGTGTTGGGTTGATGTAGGGACTCACGTTTGATATGTAGCGTGAAGTTGAACCCAATCACTGTGTAGAGTTCGACTTTGCTTTGATCCACTGAATAGTCGAGAGGAATTCTCATACGCATATTCCGCAGGTAAATTGAATTCCCACGACGTGAGCTCGCTATCGAGTTTTCGATAGGTTGCTTGCCACTCCTCCACATCTGATAGAGATCCAATGTCCACGGGACGCTTCAAGAAGACGTGGATGCGGGATAGAATGCCCAATATTTCAATATATAGACCGAATGAGCCAACATTATCTGCATGGCTGAGGTAGTCGGTTCGATCACTGGAACAGTGAAATCGTCTTGTCTCGACTGGCTGATTTTTCATAAAAAATTCATCTTTGCATGGGAGCTTGCGGTCAATGTCTTTGTCGTCCAAGGCAAAGTTGAAAGCCGTCGCAATGGTCGAGTAGCGGTCCAAAAGATAGACCATCCAGAACAGACGACGTCTGCTCTCATCTTCGATCCACGAATCTGGTTCTGATAAAGTAACAGCACGGAGCGTATAAATGGAGGGATACATTGGCGCAATGAGAGAGGATTTCGACTCTACTGCCAATCCGAGCTGGACCACAGACCTCGTAATGAGGGCGAGAAGTTTCCATCCAGGAGGGCCATTTGAAGAGCCGACCAAATCTAATGCTAGGATGACAAGAGCTTGAAGAGCTTTGACTGATGAATTCTCCAGCCCATAGAGAAGCACTTTCTGCTTTGAAGAGTCGTGATATCTCTTTCGCTTTTGTTCATTCAATCGACTGTCTGTTGAAAAGCGAAGGGTCGTTGCGACAATGGAATACAAAACCATACGATCGGCCTCTTCAAGAGGAGATGGACCGAAAAAAGTATCCAGTGTTGAACGCCGGTGTAAGATGGGACACCAGGAATTGATATGCTCAAAATATAAATCCACCAGTGCGTATAGCAGATCATATGGCGGGAGATCAAGATCTGGATCTGCCAGAGACTGTTCCTGGTTGGAATATAGACTGACGGGTACCTCCAGGGATGACTCGTTTCCAGTGTAATCGTTACTCTGTGCATTGGGCGCCGGCGGTAATGCACCCAACGATGACCTGGACGCACCATTGTGGAGACTATTCTGCACCAAGTTCTTGACCGATGTATCCGAAGGGCTCGTCATAGGCAGATCTGTCCGATGGGAAGGTAGAGCTACCGAGGAGGCAGGGTCATTGAAATAAAGTGCGCCTCTTGGGCTTGGCCCAGGTACCGCCGAGGGTTCTGACGGCGAGCTATATGCAATCGACCCGGAATGAGGCATATCACGACGAAGTGAAGACTGATTTTGAAGGATGTGCATTTCAATCAAACGAGCCTGCGATTGAATAACCTCCTCCAGTCGATCTAGCGAGGTGGATGGTCAGACGTGGGATAGACGGAACATTGGCCAAACACTTACCAAGACGCTGTTCCAATTCCTTTCCATAACCCGCTCTCAGGCCAGGCTTTTTTCGCTCCTTATACTCGCATAATTGGCCATTGCGAGTGCACCAGCCACAACTTGGTTGAATTCGATCTATTCGATTTGGGACCCGATCAGATCTGGTCATGCGTTGCAGATTGAGGATTTTCGTTCCTACTTACCGCATTTAACCTTTCTTTGCTTGCATAGTTCGCATCTTGAGTGGTAGTCAGTTCCTAGTTACTTCACAAGGATGCAAGCAGCAAACAAAGCACCGCGAATCACCCAGGTACATACGAGACTGTGAGGGGACGTTTTCGTTTCAAGGCGCGCGAGTTCCCAGAGCCATTGAGTCCGACGGCATCATTATCAGAATCAACACCGGAAGAGTACTCGGCAGTACTTTGATCTCTTTCGGCATCCCCGTGTTGCTGGCTAGGTGGCAGGGGTTGCTGAGGTGCGGAAGCATTGTTCGGCATTTTGCTATAGCGAGATAGGCCGGACCTGCAGACGAAGCTAGCGGGGGATAGACACCATGACGCGGGTCTAGAATCGATCGCGGAATGATGAGTGGACTAAGCCGAGAGGATCGCAGATAGTCCGAGAATTTGAAGAACCAGGCAAGTCATGGCCGAGGAAGACTGGAAAAAAAGAGGAGAGAAGAAATCGGGGGAATGGTAGATGGCCTCAGGCAGAAACCGGGGCACCCCGCATTTTCCACGTGAATTTGGAGTGTCGCGTGAATTAGAAGCATGCCAGTGTTTACAAGATTATTAAAATATGTTGTAGTGGATTGGAAAGTATTTGGGGACTAGATGAAATAATATACTATTTATTCGACTAGAAAAAAAACCAGTAGATTATTGGATATCAAACAATATCAATTGCAAACAACATGTAGACGACTAGAAGTATAGCACCAGAAACAGAATAAGGAACCGATTATACCAAAAGAATTGAGGCCACAGACTAAATATGGATCAGATATATGCGACATAACTCATTCATTATACACTATATCCAAATGCTCAATGGCGGAATCCCATGTAAATATCTTCTGTGACTGCGGCAACTTGGCATTCGCTCCTCGGGTCATTGCTGCCCCGAAGCCCTCGGTCTTCCCCTCGCGACTTGGAAACTTTGAAAAGTGTGCTTCCCCCACGTTTTCTCGGAATTATTCCTTTTTCTTCTTCATCTCTGCACTTCTATAGAAGTAGAAGTTTTGCATTGACAATTAACCCTCACCTGTGCTTAATTTTCCCTATACGCCATCATGGGTTTGACTGAGTTTCCCCGCATCAAGGAAATCCGCACCTTCATCATTGATGGTGTTGGTTCCGGTGGTGATTATCACAATGTAAGTAATATTATTTGAAGATGGCCATATTTTAGAGCCTGAGAAAATGATACTGATGCTCGCTTCAGGTCAAGGGTGGCCATTGGCTGATCGACAGCAACATCTCTACTCCCATGACCAAGTGGGCGCAGTACCGTGGCTCGCGTACTTCTTGGGGCATCAACGTGCTGGGATCTTTCTGTGTTGAGATTGAAGCTACCGATGGCACAAAGGGTTTTGCGACTGGCTTTGGTGGCCCTCCAGCTTGCTGGCTTGTTCACCAGCACTTCGAGCGTTTCTTGATCGGCGCCGGTATGGAAATCATCACAAAATATAGCCTCCCGAGAATTGATATAGCTAACGCTTTCGCTGTGAACAAATAGACCCTCGCGACACAAATAACTTGTTTGAGAAGATGTACCGTGCCTCCATGTTCTACGGCCGCAAGGGTCTTCCCGTGGCTGTTATTTCGGTTATTGACCTGGCTCTCTGGGATCTCCAAGGAAAGATTCGCAACGAACCTGTCTACAAGCTGATTGGTGGTGCTACTCGTGAGCGTCTGGATTTCTACTGCACTGGTCCCCAACCTGCATCTGCTAAGGCCGCTGGTTTCACTGGTGCCAAGGTCGCTCTGCCTCACGGTCCAGATGAGGGTACAGAGGGCCTGCTGAAGAATGTCGAGTATCTTCGTCTGCAGCGGGCTAGTGTTGGCCCTGAATTTCCCCTTCGTGTTGACTGCTATATGTCTCTCACCGTATCTTACACCATTGAACTTGTGAAGCGGTGCGAGGAACTTGGTCTGAGAATTGACTGGTGGGAAGAGTGTCTGTCCCCCGATGACTTTGATGGTCATGCTTTACTGAAGCGCGCTCATCCTACCGTCAAGTTCACTACTGGCGAGCACGAATTCTCTCGCTATGGTTTCCGTAAGCTCGTTGAGGGCCGCAACCTCGACATTGTCCAACCCGATGTCATGTGGGTTGGTGGCTTGACTGAGCTCCTGAAGGTTTCCGCTCTCGCCGCTGCCTACGATATTCCCGTCGTTCCCCACGCCTCCGGACCCTACTCATACCATTTTGTTGTCTCCCAGTCCAACAGCCCGTTCCAAGAATACCTGGCCAACTCACCTGATGGGAAGTCCGTCCTGCCCGTTTTTGGCAACCTCTTCACCAACGAGCCCATCCCAACTAAGGGATATTTGGATGTGTCGATCTTGGACAAGCCTGGATTTGGCCTTGAGCTCAACCCTGCGGCTGCACTCATCCCCGGCTCTGCTCTCCTGAACCCCACGCCCCAGAAGGCCCTGCGAGCCCCGGTCAGCGAAGAGGCCACTAACGGCTCTTCCGCTTAAGTTACACTTTCATGGCGTTTTATAAACTTTGAAATACTTTCCTATGTTATTATTTTTGTTGAGTCACGATGTCCATGTACATAAATAGTTTTCCAATCCCATTCTATAGACTGAAACGTCCCGAAGAAGAAAATCTAGTAATGCCTGTCCCAACACTTCCTCAGAAGAAACAAATCCAGTAATCACCCTTTCTAATTTTCTCTCTTTGAGCGACACACCGTTTCGGAATTCTTAACTTCCACAAATCACAAGGAATTGTCCTTCGGCACGCGGGCATCGGAGCTGTCGGCCACATGGAAGACTGCTGCCCCTCGGTGTGGGGAAGTAACCCCACACTCGGGGCAACATCATCGCGAAAAACCGAGATCTTATCAGCGGAGAAATTATCATTTCCCACTGGATTTGGAGGACCAGCTGTCAAATTTCAAGCACAATTGAATTATTGTTTCTCCTCAAAAAACAAGTGTATCAATTGGATACGATAAAGAGAAACGCCTTGCAAGACACAGTCGAGTCTGAAAACGCTATGCCTCTTCCTCAGCTGCTTGTTGGTAAGGTTACTGCCATCACTGGCGGTTTGACCGGCATTGGACGGGTGAGTGTTTAACTTTTCTTTAAAGACGAGAAGTCTCGATGTTAAAGCAATCTCTAACTTTTCTCTCATTCAAGGCAATTGCTCTCGATTATATCCGCCATGGAGCGAAAGTTGCAATCAGTCACTTGGGCGGGCCCAAGGAGGATGATCTGTTGGAATCTCTGCGCAAGGATATCAATGAAATCGAAGCGGGCGCAGAACAAACTCGATTTATTGCGGTTTCTGGAGATATTTCTCAGCCTGAGACAGGTCGTAATTTCGTTGCCAAAACTGTTGAGGCATTTGGTCGATTAGATGTCTTCGTCAGTAATGCCGGCGTGTGCCAATTTGCCGATTTCCTTGAGTGAGAACCTTCTCTAACCATATCTACTTTTTATTGATTTTGATCTTCTGACAATGTAAATTAGACTTGAGCCCTCACTTCTGAATCATACTGTCTCGACCAATTTATCTGGTGCCTTCTTTGCAACACAAGCTGCAGCTCGTCAAATGGCAAAAGAACAATCTCCGCCTGGAGGTTCCATTATTGGTATCAGTTCTATTTCTGCGCTTGTTGGTGGTGGCGAGCAGACTCATTATACCCCGACTAAAGCTGGTGTTCTTAGCCTGATGCAGTCTTGTGCAGTGGCACTTGGAAAATACGGTATTCGTTGCAATGCCTTGCTTCCGGGTACTATTCGCACTCAACTTAATGATGCCGATATGGCGGACCCAGTGAAGCGAACTTATATGGAAGGTCGAATTCCATTGGGTCGACTTGGTCAACCACCTGACCTGGCAGGCCCAGCGGTGTTCTTGGCTTGTGAGGAATTAAGTAGCTATGTGGTGAGTGATCCCTGAGATATTGACTAATCTCAGTCCTTGGTATACTAATCATTTCTATAGACTGGCGCACAGCTACTAGTGGACGGCGGTTTGTTTGTTAATCTTCAGTAGGATAGAAAATAGGTTATGCTAGCATTTATAAGTTCAAAGAAGCTTCAAGTATTCTCTACATCATAGCTCAATACCATAAGCTTTCACCGCTACTTGTCCCCAAACATTGACCTTCTCTTGATCATTGAAACCCTTTTGATCTAACAGGATTTCCACAACTCTGCACCACCTATTCCATGCAACGTCGTTTCCTCCGCCGCCGATATTGGCCACCGGCCAGTCAGAGCCAAACATCACACGATCGGGACCAAAGACATCGAAGACGACGTCTGTCCATGGTTGAATTTGTCTAGCCATATCATTGAAGTTTACATCTTGCTCTGGCGATAGAGGAAGTAGTTCTGAAAAAGCACCGGACAGTTTCATGTAAGTCGTCGGGGTAATTTGAGCCATCCGAGTGATCAGATATTTCCACTCTAGATACTCGGGGTGTGTACGAACTGATTCGGTCGTCAGCCGAAGATTCGGTTTGCAGAGGTGATCTGGAGATATATTAGCAAAAGAGACGACAATGCGTATTCTCCGTTCAAAAACTGACTGATGACAATGGTAACCGGGATATCACCGCTCCTTTTTGTGGCGCTGTACAGCCTTTCCATCATTTCAACAGCTTCGCGTAATTGACCAAGCCCTCCTTGTCTCGCATCAACCCCCAAATCAAAAGTAAGCCCCTCCTTACCCAGCCAACGAAGCCCTTCGATAAAATTGTTTTCCAGCATGATACCCGAAGGTTTGTCCTGAACCAAGTACCTCACACCACGAACTTTTTGATAAGCATACCCCTGGCCCATTTTGATCTTAACCTCGCTCATGTACGAGTCCAATGCAGCAGGCCCACCGGGAACAGGAGCCCATGGGACTATCCCTAGGCATAGATCTTTATCCAGGACATTATGTCCTTCTCCACTGATGGGGTCGCCTTTTACTATGCGCGATAAGAAGGAGACCTCTTCAAGCGCATATTTCCAGCCTTGATTGCTTGCGCCGAAAGTTTTTGAGTCTTCAACCGATGAGATGCGATCTGTTTCGAGGAAGATGAACCCTTTCAGGTACTTTTTGTCTTCGGTGTTCGATGTTGAGGAAACGCTAGATGTTGCATGTCGGTATTCATCGACGCTGTGTTGCGCACTTAAAGGTCCACCCGGTGTATACCAAGCAAGTGTTGGGAGGTGTGATGCTGCAAAGAGATGGATGTGCGAGTCCACGATTGGAATTGGCATTTTGAATTGTTTTGGAATTCTTGAGACTTTTCTGGCCGTTTTCACGAGTGACCCGAAATGTTGCTTTTTGTTTTGCGGGGATGCGGGGTTGGTAGTCTTAGAAATGTAACTGGAGTTTTGAATGGAGATGTATTCACATTGGGGAAGTGATGAATCTGATGTAGGCAACAATATCAGAGTTTATCCGTGAAAATGATAGTTTGTAATGTTGAAGACTAGTGAATGAATTCCTGAGCAGATGAAATGATCATTGGAATTTCCCGTCGGGCGTCTTTCTCCCGAGGCCAACAGGAATTTAGCCGGAATCAATTCGCTTATCGATAGACTCTTCAATAGAACAAACAACGCCATTTTGACTAGAATCTGGAATGACTGAGTATGTACAATTACTGCTAGGATAATGTACGAGAAAAATTGATATTGCCTGCTAAAAAGTCAAAAATACAACGAGCCCATTGTAACTCTATGCCTCCCGAGAATATCTTATACGGGAAGAACAACCTTCACACCCATGTATTCTCTCTGATGCATGATCTTTCCATCAATCATTACCTGGTGCACACCAACGCGGTTGTGTACCTGGTCTGTCGGGTCCGTCGCGGTGGCAATTTGAATTTCACGCCATTGCTTGTTCGTAGGAACGAGTCTACCTTCCGAGGTAAGTCTCTTGAACTCTTTATAGACACCTTGCTCTTCGACACATCCTTCACGCTGAATGAGAGGGGACTCTATTAGAATTGGAATTAGTATATTGGTATTGCTAATGAAAAAAAGGTGAATTAAGAGGGCATATTGCTTACCAGCGGCAGGTGTCATCCTGAGGTCTCCGAGGGAGCTATTGAAAAGAACCAGCGAGAGACGTTCCTCATTCAACTGATCAGCAGGAGGCTTGTATACACGGTGACGTGTAGCCTTGAAATGTCCACCGGACACGATCTCAAGAGTGTCGCCAATGTTGATAACCAGTGCGCCTGGCTTGTACGGGACATAATACCATTTCTCATCACGTCCCCAGATCTGAAGGCAGGAGATTGGAACAGAGAACAATTGAGTTGTCAGACCAAAGTCGGTGTGTCCATGCATACGAAGACCCTTTGATGCCTCTTGGGTTTCTTTCTTGACGGGACGGAAAATTGCGTGTCGGAAGTAACCTTCACCTGTTGGACTGCCGTGTGATTGAACATTGTCCCAGAGGTAGTCGTCTGGTAATTCCAGGACACGAGAGAAAAGTGTCAGAAGTCTGCGGTTGACGGACTTAGTGAGGTAGTTGCAAAAAGCTTCGATTTCGTCCATCAGTGGGTGTAGACATGTCGGAACGCGATTCTCGACATCTTCCCAGTCAGGCTTGTACCAGTTGAATTGCTCGATTCCATCAGGAGGTCCACGGTGACGCTATAAAAAATATTGATTAGAAAAGCCTAAAAAGAAATTGGTTTGTCTGAATTAGAGTGCCAAGATACGATCGACATACCTTGAATCCGTAAGGGTGTTTGTAACCAGACCAGACACCTGTGTCGGGATCGAAAAGAAGACGCTCTTTATCCTCCTCACTTATATTCTTGTACATATATTGTGCAATTCCAAACTGACGGTGGAGCTATTGTGTATCGAATGTTAGTGTCCGAGTACTCAGGCCCATTTCGCGAAAGTCTCATACCTGCTCTAAGGAGACGCCATAGTTCTCTAGAAAAAGAAAGCCATCATCTCGAATGGCGGTTTTCACTTGCTGGATGAGACCATCAACGACAGCCGGATCTTCCGAGTCCAGTAGAGAAAGATCGATAGATTGGAGAGTAGCGAAGTTTTCCTTCTCTTTTGTCACTGGTGGAGGAATCCATTGCGGCACAAAGGGCTTGCCAGGAAGGTCGGCAGGGGGTGGGTTGAATGGGGCTGCTGGTGCCATGTTTGGGTAATGATTGTTGAGTATTGTAGAGTGGTTCTATTGGAATACTAACTTAGGTTGAATAGTGCCTTATATCTGATTTACTCGAACGATTATAGGACCCAAAACCTCTCTTCTGATAGACATACGATATGATTCGACAAAGCCAAGGCCGTCTGCGAGCTCATCATTTGAACCAGAGGAGCACAAGTCAGACCTGGTTAGTCTTCTCACAATTTCTCCACCTCTTGGCTCTATCTTTACAATAGTCATGATGAGGATTTGGCCGATCGTTTCATCTGCTCCTCCGCATGACAAGGCGATATCCGGCCAATCAAAGCCCTATCCGCAAGGCGAGCTTCTCTCTTTTAGCTTAGTGGAGACCTTGAAATGTAGATAGATCTAAGATAAGATTTCAGTCAGTTCTAACCGACAAAGGAAGTGGATTTGCAGCGTGCAGATGGTGGGGCGTGGAAGGGGAGGAGCTCCTCCTACTCCTCCCACTCCTCCGTGTGAGGCTGGATCAATCTGCATATACCGAAAGATATTCTAGCAAAATATTGTTATTCAAAGAAATATCGGACATTCCCCGATCAAGAGCTCCTCCGACTTATCTTTTGGAGATTCGACCCGCCTTTGGAGCTGTTGGAGGAATGTCGTAGACAGCGGGGTAGAATGAAGATAGCTACACAATTTAAACAACCGCAATCAACTTTATCTCTTCACAAACTCCGAATCTCCTCTGAAAACCAATTGAGCATCAACACGAAAGTCAAACTATCTTTTCCCATCAATCCTGCCAAAATGACTCGCCAGCTCATCTCCAGCGAAAAATTCCCTCCCAAGCCCCATAACTGTAAGTTCGAAGACAGATCGTGAACTTCGAAAATATCAGAAAAAGCTTACAAAACCTTCTGTGTTAGGCCCCGCAGTAAAAGTTCCAGGTCTCGTCTTCTGCGCCGGTCAAACAGCCACCGGAGAGATCAAGCAAGCCACTGTACGTTCTAACTGTTGACAATCCGCAACCCCATAACAGTCATTGATAAAATGCTTTCCTTACAGCGCACCGTCCTACAAAATCTAAAAGAGGTTCTCGAGCTATCAGGCTCATCTCTCGAACAAGTCGTCAAATACAATGTCTATCTTGCCGATATGAAGGATTTCGCCGCGATGAACGAAGTATATATTGATTTTCTTCCCAAGCCTATGCCATCTCGCTCGTGCCTGCAAGCTGTTCCTCCTGGTGACGGAACTGTTATTGAGATTGAGTGCATTGCTCAAGCTTGAGGATAGGATTCAAATGTAGATTTTGTGATTTATAGACTACACTGAAATGATACAAATCATAATTTTCATGATATGTTAAACAAGGATTGAGAAAACCTTTCCATATCTATGGTATTTCTCGTGTAAAGCTCATATTACACTGACATACTAATTGTGTAAGAAATGCATTTAGAGAAGCCGAAGAAGAATATCTATGTTGCTTCGTTACTAGAATGCTTCGTTACTTACGGCGCTCCGTAGCCACAACCGATGTAGTCAGCGAGTTTTGTTGGAAGAACCACACTCCTCGTTGCTTGGACTATCATTCTCCAGAATCTAGATGAGTATGAAACTGGCCAACTGTTCAAAATCACTGTCATAAATGTTATGTAATCTCAGTCAGGACGCAAAGTAGCTACCCAAGTAGGTCCCAGAAATCGGAGATATAATGTAATACAGATCTTGATAATCCCATCTACAGTGATATTCGAATTCAGTTTTATCCTCACACTTTTTTCGACCTTGCATCCTAGATTACATGTGATGATCTCGAATATGGTTTCTGCCCCAAGCGGCCCGAGAGAGGCAACGTCAACTGAAAATTCTCGGGCTCCGAGACGTATCTGTCAAAAAGAATTTACGCTTGAAAGAATGACTTATTTTTCGCACAGTAATCTTCACATAGACCGTTAGCTCGGTGATTACACTGTATTAGGTAGAACACGCTCACCTTTACATGACGGACAATAGTGCAGCCACCTTTTTGTGGTTTGTGTGAGTCCTTTACCATCGACGTAAATTGAATAGTGTTTTGAGATGGGTCTTTGATCGGCACACGCACAACAAAGCTCTGTAAAAGCTAGCTGGCATGCTCTGACAGTTTTATGCTTGCAGGAGTTATTTCCGAATGTCTCTGAGCTATTGTTACCGAGACTAGTGATTCTACTGAGCAGTCGGGCCAATAAACCAGGTTTCACCTCATCACGAATTGTTGATGGGTCTGTAGAGAATGCCGGGGATACTTCCCCAACCGCCATTTTGGAAACACGATTTGTAGCCCCGGGAAGTCTCTCTGATGTATACTCTTCCAAAGCAGAACCAGGGGTCTCAGGATTGACAGGGTAATCCTCAATTTCCTCCTCAGTCAAAAGAGTTTGCAGGGAAACGAGGATGAAACGACGGTGCTGAGCAAATATTTCGGGGGTGATGCCAATATCTTGCAATTCTTTTCTTAGCTGTCTCCAGGTTTCTCTCTCGTCGGCAGTGAGCGAGCCAGTCGACGCGCTTGACATGGCCGCGGACTCACGTTTCCCGCTGCGGACCTCGCCAATAAAAGTTTTCAGCATTCTTTCAACGTTTTCTATGGATGACCTAGAACGTTGTCAGTATAAATCTGAGCACGTCGAACTTGAATTTGGAGATATAAGTCAAACCTTGAAATGCTACAGTTTATCACATTTAGTGCTTGGATGTACATCGAAAGCTTAGATCTTATTTCCACCAATTCCTCTACACCCCAGCCCAATCGTTCCCAGGTGACCTGAGATTGAGGGCCGACATTATCAAAGTGATCCTTCAGTTGCACAAGTTCACGTAGTGCATCACGGCATTTATCACGCGCATCGTCCAGTTCCGATAGTCTTGGGTCGTCTGGTTGGAATTTTGGTGTGTGTTCCTGAGTCAGATTAAGCACGGAAACGAGAAGACCCAGCTCATTTCTGACTTGACCGAAGAGATCGGATGAATTGAAAAGGGATTTGTAGAGAGATTGGGCGAGTGGCTGGATGGTAACGATGTTATCTAGGGAGGTTTAAGTGGTTAGAGCAGCACAGTGTGTTGACCAGCCACACTTGGACTCATACGAATATTGATATCGCGGTTTGCAGTAAGATTGCCATTCAATACAGCCCCGCCTTGTGTGTTATATAATTCTGATCGCTCTTCGAACGTCGTGATATGTTAGTCATTTTTTTGCTCTTTTAGGCTGATGATACCTTGAGGCTCTGCAAGACGTACCTGCTGTAACATGGAACTGCGCCTCGATCGTACCATTGTTATTCCCGACTTGAAGCCCGGAATTCGAGTCTCCGAACGAGGTTGATGCCATCCTCAAGGTGGCAAAGCGCAAGAGGAGGCACTCTCCAGAACACGGAGTTGAGTGAGAGCCTCTCGGGTTCACTCAAGTTGACCATCAGTTGATGTGACGTGCACTCTTAGCGCCCAGTGTGCTGCAGAAGGATGAAGTCATGGTACAGTATGTTACAGGAGGGGAGAGGGGTAGCTAGTGGGGGCTGTGTATGTATCAGCCAGCAGCTTTGGCCATCTTGCAGTAAGCTCGCCAATATTTAACGATTGTCTTGTTGGCGGAAATCATTTTCTGTACGGAAGTATGCGGCGATTAGTTCCTTTGCAAGAAGGCTGATCTGTTGATGCAAAAATTGTACAGATGGAGTATTGTCTATTGGAGAATAGTGCAGTTGAATTTGATTTACATCAGAATTAATTCAGTAACAAATAATCTCCACTGAAACCTATACTCAAGATTGACAGAAGAATTGATTGTTCTTCAACACCACATCTGTACAATCTTTGTGTCAACAGATCAGACTTCTTGCAAAGGAACTAGTCGTCGCATACTTCCGTACAGTAAATGATTTCCGCCAACAAAACAATCGTGACCATAATCCAAATGGAGATGCGAGGTAAAAAGCAAATAAACTTTCATTGAATCTATAATTACTTTCATGCGATTCTAAAACAGCTTCATCGACCCCTATGATCGAGCAATGTCAAACTCAGCCATATACCAGTTCTGAATTGCTTTCGTATCACCAGTGATAGCAACAGTATCGTAGCGCTCGCGTGCCTCCTTCGCAGCAGTACCATTGTTCACCATACGTCCAGCCCACTTGCCATGTTTTCGGGCAGCGTTGATAATCTTGTCAACAGCCGCAACGAACTCAGGTTCATCACCACGAGCAGGAACATAACCCAGCAGCGATTGAGCTAAATCATTGGGTCCAATAAAGATTAAATCAACGCCATCCACAGCAGCAATTTCTTCGACATTTTCAACGCCAGCCCGCGTCTCTATCTGGATCATGGTCACGATTGTCTCGTTGGCGGATTTCATATACTCGGGGGTTGTGAGGGCGTGTCCAATAGCCGGGAAAGCGGAACCCTGACCGCGTACACCTTGTGGTGGGAATTTTGATGAAGCTACGACTTGTCGCGCTTCCTCTGCGTTGTTGATTTGAGGTACCATGATACCGTGAGCACCGGTATCGAGTGCACGCTTAAGAATATCGTGGGCGGGACCGCGAATGCGAATGACTGGGGAAACACCGAGGGATGAAATAGCGGCGACGGAGTTGTGCATTGCTTCGTCGCCAATGTGACCATGCTCGCAATCGATGATGATACCGTCGACGCCGGTCAGGGCTACGATCTGGGCCATTCTGACTGAAGGGAGGGCCATGAAGGTCATCAGCGGGAATTCGCCTGCCTTGATTTTGTTCAGAACCCTCAATCGAGAGTTCTGGATTTTTGTAGTGTGTGCAGTGGGATAGGTCCGAGTCATGTTTGCGGATTGGGACTTGTTGATTTCTTTGCTGTGGAATATAAAATTGATGAAGATGGTGTGAGAACAGTAGTAAGAACGTACTTTAGAATGGAATGAGCAATTCCTTCTTATTATCACCAACCACCTCGGCAACTATTTTTATTTTTGAGAGCTCTCCAGTCTGCGGGGTCCAAATGCCCCTCCAAGTTGGAGATTTGGAGTTCATACTTGAAGCATGCATACATCGTCCTGACTTAGGGCTTCGATAACCACTGACCCACTCCGCTTATCGGTGGGAGGAGCTCCCCCCAAACTCAACTCTTCGCCAAATCTTCCCGACGCTACTCAGACCCGCCATGCACTACACTCCTCCCGGTCCACCCCAGCTGTACCCCAGATCTGCAAAATGACACTGTCCGGGGATTAGCTTTAGCTCCAATTGGGCCGTGATAGCAGCAAGGGCGCTCCTCCCGGTCCTTATCTACAGCTACGAAGACCGATTATCTGGCGATGAATCAATGAGTCACGGTCAATTGCAAAAGGCCTGTGTTCATTAGTCGACTCAGTCTTGTTGCAAAGCCTCCACTATAGTGATCTCGGGAGTGAGAGTTTGTGCAGTGATAATAAGATATCGGTTGTCTACACCGTGTTGGTTATATAGATCAGCATCGGTGGGAGGAGTCGCTCAGATCATTGACCGCTCAAAGGAAATTGAGTAATTGAGCTCTTTTCAACAAATACACCCTCCTTCAACATTACAGCTCATTTGATCTCTCATCAAAATGTCTGTCAACATGGATGCCAAAAAAAGGCCTCTGTCGGCAGCGACTGAAGACAATATGTCCACTACGGAGGGACAAGTCGACCTTACCGACGCGGCTTATCGGCGCATGCCGGATTCCCTTCGCGATCTTAGTGAAGATGAAATTAAGAAATTGAACAAGAAGATAGTCCGCAAGGTCGATCTCATGGTCTTGCCAACTATTGGCATACTCTATATCCTCAACTATATCGATCGTCAGAATTTAGCTGCGGCAAAGCTCCAGGGAATCATGGAGGACCTCAATATGGATACCCAACAATTTGCAACGGCCGTCTCAATTCTTTTCGTTGGATACCTGCCGTTTCAAATACCGAGTAACCTCATCATCACCAAAATCGCACGACCGGGCATGTATATCTGTGCTGCCGTTGCTATATGGGGTGCTATATCGGCTGCGACATCAGCAGTGAAGACGTACGGGCAGCTCCTTGCTGTGCGTGCTATCCTCGGTGCCGCGGAAGCTGTCTTCTTCCCGGGTGCTATATACTACCTGTCTGCTTGGTACACCAAAACGGAATTAGGCAAGCGTATTGCTGGGTTATACATTGCTCAACAGGTCGGAAATGCTTTTGGAGGACTCTTCGCTGCGGCTATCCTCCAGTTGGATGGCACGCACGGAATTGCTGGCTGGCAGTGGCTCTTCATTATTGAGGGCAGCGCCACAGTAGGCATTGGAGTAATCTGTGCTTGCATCATGCCCGAGTTTCCGCACAATAGTCGTATTCTTTCGCAGGTGGAACGCGACCTCGCTGTCTGGCGTATCGAGTCTGAGTCTGGTGCAGCAGAGGCATCGGAGAAAGAATCTGTGTTACGCGGATTTGCGAAGGCCTTATCTGATCCCAAGTTATTGCTTTTGATTTTCTGCAACATGCTTTCTCAAACACAAGGATCTATCGCGAATTACTTCCCGACGCTCGTTGGCTCGCTGAATTTCAACAGTACCATTAGCCTCCTCCTCACGGCTCCTCCTTATATTCTCGCCGGCATTGTCTATTATTGGGTCATGTTCTATTCCGATCGGAAGAACACTGTTTATCCATTGATCTTGATTTGCATCGTCATCTCGATTGTCATGTATGTGATCCTACTGGCAACACTCAATACTGGCGCTCGGTATTTCTCCATGATGATTCTCCCCTTTGCCTCCGTTGGCCCTCAACTTCTACTTTACAAGACAATCAATTTGCATCTTGCACGCCCTGTTTCTAAGCGTGCTGCCGCATCGGCATTGGTCAATGCTATCGGTGGAACCTCCAATATTTGGGCATCATACTTATATTATTCGTCTCCGCATTTTTATGCCGCCTTTGGCACTCTCATGGGTGCTGCGTTCTTATTTGCGATCACTATAACAGTCTACCGCTGGTTGATACTGCGCGAGAATAAGCGTCTTGATTCCGGAGAGGAAGAGCAAATTGCAAAGGCTATGAAAGGGGGAGTCACAGAGGAAATGGTTCAACTTAACTGGCGATATGAAATGTACTGATTACTCCACGCGAACTGCAAATACTACTCTGTGCTTCATAATGAATTTATCTTAGCCGAAGGAATTGGTATTCTCGAAAAATAAATTTAATACATGTTCTTCGAATATAAGTTAAGTGATCAACAGGCTTCTTATCGTAGTATCATTTCCCCAGTGCATCTAAACAGTCAAGAATGAGTTTCCCCAGTTGCCATCTCTGTCTTCGCAGAAATACTTTCCTCGCCCACTCTAGAGCTCCATTCTCATCGCCATCGACCACTCCTACTACTTCCATCGCCCCAATTATTCCGCCGCGCAATAGTTGCCACGCTATTAGAAAGGCCTTATAAGCATACAATGCGACCCATGGAGCTTCAGTTTCTGGCTCGACCACAGCCTCCAAGTATCGAAGAAACCAGTCAACATGGGGTTGAACAGCCTTTGCAGTATCTGGTTCGCACAAGAATTCAGCTGAGGGGGCTAGGTATGTTGACTGGCTTAACACCGCATCGATACTACCTTCCACAATTCCGCCTGTATGGGACGGTGACCAGAGTTGAAGCTCGATCATTGCTGTCTCCCATGTTGCTTCGCAAAGCGCGGGATTGGAAAAATCTTCTCCATCCGGCACGGGACGGATAAAAGGGCCCAATGCCAATAGAGAAGATCGCAATGCACTAAATCTCTCCATACTGAGCATTCCAGTCATTGTAGACCATCCGGATATCTCACGAGCACTCGAAATGAGAAATTGGGCTATGTTGACAGCACCATAGGGATCAAAATTCGGTATGTCTCCGAGGTCAGGATCCGCGGAGAGAAATCGACGGACTGCGTCGGCGTATTGAACTGAGGGGCCCGTAGTTCGAGAGATAAGTTGTTTGTGAGCCCACTCTGCAGACGAAGATGCTTTCCATTGGATTTCTGGGCATGGTAGATCGTGCTTTATTTCGAGATGTGATATCGATCGAGGAATAGATAGGAATTGGTACCAAAGGGCATCGACCTGGTGTACAGCGAAAAGTGTTCTCTTGTGAGATTCGGCTATGGTGAATTCACGCCACAATGAATCCAGATCAGTACTCGCTGAAGGGGCGACTGAAACTGGTTGCATTAAGCCCCCGGCACGGGCGAGGGATATCATACTAGAGTGCATTTTCAGAGCATATGCGGAATCTTTTCCACAAAGGTACATCATGGCGCATATTTGAAGTAGCAAGTATGTTTGGACCGTTGCAATATCTTGTGATGGCACCCCGGAGATTCCCTCGTCGGATAGCAGAAGAGCACGAGCACGATGAAAGCAATGCAAGGACAATGTTGCGCCCGAGCCTATTTGATCCGCACAGTCCGGGTCCTCTCCGTGCTGAAATGCCAGAGATAGCATGCTGAGGATTAAATAGGGGCTCCTTTGTGAGGGATCAAAAGTTGGTTCATGGAGAAAGGGGACGTATTGTGAGACAAATCTGAAAAAAAGATCGCAACCGCGTTCGAGCTGGAGCGCAGAAGGAAACCAATTCCCTTGAGCTTCTAGCAGGCCATTTGACGAAAGTCTGTCAGGAGAGCTATGATTGCTACCCATGCCTACCAGGTCCACACCAGTGGGATTTGTATGTTCTGTCTGGCGTAGATGTAGACCGAAAGCGTGGGTGGGTTTTAAGAAGGAGGTTTCAAGGAGTAGGCTTTGCTCAAGATCTGTTGCTTCCTGGACAAACTGGCTGATGCATGCTGACTCGCTCAGGAATGATGGGCCTCTTGAAGCGGGAATAGCCTCGTCATTTTTCCCTCTATTTTCTCTTTGCGAGTCATAGTAGAGAGGACGTTGTTCGTATCGCGCGGCCGGGTTCCACGCTTCACCATTCATTGTCAACTCGTTTGATTCAGGAACTGACTGCAAGCCACTGTGACTATCTGACGGTGATAGTGAAGCAGAACATTCTCTTGGTGAGTCCTTTTGTGAATTCCGAGACCTGGCCTGTGTATCACGCTGTACCCTCCTCGTCCGTATATCCTCCTGCTCAGGGTGTTTCCTCTTCATGTGCCGATTCCGAAGATCCGGCCTTGAAAATGTTGCGTGGCAATAGTCACAGGGAAGAGATGTATCATTTTGAGAACGGTTGTGTAGCGCAGAATGTCGCTTGAGGTTTTCGTGTCTGGTGAAGCGACTTTGACAGATCAAACATTGGAAAGGTTGATAGGGAGGTCTCCTCGCCGTTACTGGTAACGTAGACATGATTTACTTGTAGCTAGAGAGGTTGAGTTTGATGGAGATACAAGAAATTTTGGAAAAGGGAAAAGAATGAGATCGGAGAAAATCCGGGGATTCTGGTATACCCCAGTCCCCCGCAAAAGAACCCGGGATTGTCTCCGCACGGCAATTGCTCGGGTCTTCCAAGGTTTGTACCAAAAGTCTCACCACCGAGCACTGGACAAGAGTGTCAAGAAATTCGAGGAGAATTGAAGCAAATGAGTGTCATTATTCAGATAGATGTAACTAAATGGCTACGAGGGGTAACGAAAAGTCTTATCATAGTTAGCAACAAGTACGCGAGAATAAACT